>ERZ791785.18-NODE-18-length-251090-cov-26.873667_pt1 | contig 251090 bp, 237 predicted proteins | sample MGYA00509947_ERZ791785 | MGnify/ENA primary metagenome ERZ791785 (study PRJEB30046, sample SAMN00791982) | human gut metagenome | study: EMG produced TPA metagenomics assembly of the A metagenome-wide association study of gut microbiota in type 2... | reverse complement strand
TTGTTGACCCGTTCTTCATAAGAACCGCAGCAACTTTTACATCATATCATGTTCTCTCTTATTTGTCAAGCCTTTTTTCAAAAAGTTTTCTTGGATAAAATATCCAACGGAGAAGGAGGGATTTGAACCCTCGCGCCGCTATTAACGACCTACTCACTTTCCAGGCGAGCCCCTTCAGCCACTTGGGTACTTCTCCAAGTGTTGACATCATGGATTCATGATGAACGGAGAGGGTGGGATTCGAACCCACGCGCCCTTGCGGACAAACGGTTTTCAAGACCGCCTCGTTATGACCACTTCGATACCTCTCCATAACGTATTCTGTTGTTGTCGTTTTGTGTGTCTCACGCGACGACTTGTTTATAATACCAAACCAGAATACATATGTCAACACTTTTTTTAAAGTTTTTTTATTTTTTTTGTTTTTTCTCTCTAAATCGCTTTTTATAGGCCTTCATCTGTAGATATATCAACTTATCATGTAACACATGAAGCTTGTGAAAAACTTTCCTTACACGTACAAGATTCGTTGCAAGTCTAACATCCTCTGGTGTCGTGACCTTAATGTTATCATAACCACCTTCAAACAGTTTTACCGGCACATTCCCATATGTTTCTACTACCATTGCATCATCGGTTACTTTTCCATCATCATTTTCCATCATCTTTTCATATGCCTTTTTTACAAGGTCAAATTCAAAACATTGTGGTGTCTGAACCTGCCACAATGTTTTTCTCTCAGGTGTACGGATCGCGTAATTCTCCTCATCAACAACTTTAATCGTATCTTTCGATGGCATTCCCACGACACATGCACGATATTTTTTTACATAGTATATGCATTTTTGTATTAATTCTGCACTGATCATCGGACGTGCTCCATCATGGATCAGTACATAATCTGCATCCTCAATTGCTTCAAGCCCAAAATAAACGGATGCATAACGTTCCCATCCGCCTGGCACGATCTTTTTCACCTTATTAAAATGATAACGGTCTACAATATACTCTTTACAGTAATCTATCTCGTCTTCTCCTGTAACAAGAATAACCTCATCTACAGCGCTCTCCTCAAAAGCCTTCAGCGCATAGTACACCAAAGGCCTTGATTTGATCAGCATATATTGTTTTGGGATTCCGCTTCCCATTCTTTTTCCTTCTCCTGCTGCCAAAACGATTGCCGCAATTTTTTCTCCCATGTATTTACCCCTGTCTGGTACCAATCTTTAATCCAGGTACCGCATTCAGATCTAAACCGCTTCTTACACCATTGATATAGTCATAGTATCCACAAACTCCGATCATTGCTGCATTATCTGTACAGAAAATAGGAGATGGATGATAAAATTCAATTCCTGCTTCCTTACATCTCTCGATCATTTTTGCACGAAATGCTCCATTGGATGCAACTCCACCTGCGATTGCAAGTTTCTTGTATCCTAATTCTTTCGCCGCTTCTACTCCGTGAGAACTCAAAACATCTACAACCGCTTCCTGGAAAGAAGCCGCGACATCCGCACGGTTTACTTCTTCACCTTTCATCTCGCACTTATTTAAATAATTCAATACTGAAGATTTTAATCCACTAAAACTAAAGTCCATCTTAGAATCATTCACTTTCGCTCTTGGAAATGCAATTGCATTCTTATCCCCTTCCTTGGCAAGTGCTTCAATCTTTGGACCCCCTGGATATCCCAGTCCTATCGCACGTGCTACTTTATCGAAGGCTTCTCCTGCTGCATCATCTCTTGTACACCCAATGATCTCGTATTTTCCATAATCCTTGACATCAACAAGGTGTGTATGCCCCCCTGATACGACCAGACATAAAAATGGAGGTTCTAAATCTGGATGTTCAATATAATTAGCGCAAATATGTCCTTCAATATGATGTACTCCTACCAATGGTTTCTTCTTTGCAAACGCGAGTGCTTTCGCTTCTGCCACACCAACTAATAGTGCACCGACTAATCCTGGTCCATAAGTAACCGCGATCGCATCAATACTGTCTAATGTTTCTCCTGCTTCTTTTAATGCTTCTCTTACTACAAAGTTCACTTTCTCTACATGTTTTCTTGAGGCAATCTCAGGGACAACACCGCCATATAGCTTATGCAGTTCGATCTGAGATGAAATGATATTGGATTTTACACATCTTCCATCCTCTACAACTGCTGCCGCTGTCTCATCGCAGGAAGATTCGATTGCCAGAATCTTAATCTTATCGTTCATCGTATTCTCCTATTCTTCCTGAAAATCTAAAGTTATCGTCTTACCGTCTTTTCCAGCTTTTGCTCTAGGGAAAATCGACTTCACTTTCCCCATAAATTCTTCTGCCCGGACTAATGACGGACTATAATGAGTTAACCACATCTGTTTTACATCTGCTTCTTTTGCAAGATGCGCAGCTTCGTAAAATGTCATGTGTTTATATTCTCTTGCTTTCTTTTCTTTTCCTTCTTCTCCATACATTCCTTCACAAATAAATAAATCTGCATTCTTTGCGTGTTCAGAAATTGTCTGGACTGGTCTTGTATCCGTACAATATGTCAATTTAATTCCAGGTCTAGGACTTCCTAAGATCATATCACTTGTAAGTACACGACCATCTTCACTTGTCACAGTTTCTCCCTTTTGAAGCCTGTTCCAGTATTTCATCGGGATGTCATTTTCCTTTGCCTTTACAGGATCAAACTTCCCAGCTCTTGGGATGATCATATTATAGCCATAACAAGGCACATTATGTTTTACATAGAAAGCTTCAATTTTATAGCCATCCATCTCAATAACGTGCTCTTTCTCATTTAATTCATAAAATTCGATTGGAAATGGAAGTTCTGGTGCGATCACACGCAGTGAATTCACAACCCTTTCTACGCCTTTTGGTCCTATGATCAAAAGAGGTTCTGTTCGTTCTGCATTTCCAAGTGTTAAAAGAAGTCCTGGAAGTCCACTGATATGATCTGCATGAAAATGTGTAAAACAGATCGCATCTAATGGTTTAACACTCCAGCCCCTCTCTTTAATTCCTACCTGTGTTCCCTCCCCGCAGTCGATCAACAGACTATGCCCGTTGAACCTTGTCATACATGCGGTCAACTTTCTATATGGAAGCGGCATCATTCCACCGGTTCCAAGTAAACATACATCTAACATAAATCACCTTTTATGATAATATCTCACTCTTCTCTGTTACCTTTGGAGAAATCTCAAATTGTTTTACGATACGATCGTAACATCTCTCACAAATCTTAAATTCATGAATCTGCGTATCTTTGTTTGAGAAATACCCCCATTCTTTTTTAACTTCTATATAATCTGTTTTATTGTTTAATAACTGTCCACATACATTACATTTCATCTCATTCTCCTCCTTACGCTCATCATTATAAACGGGCGTTTCTGAAGAATCCAGTGGAAATGATTGGTCATCTGTTGAAATTTCACAAAACATTAAGATCGCATCCTCGATCGGATCCTTATAATACTTTGCTCTGCGTCCATATTCTTCAAATCCATTCTTTAAATAAAACTGATACGCTGCTTCGTTTGATTCTCTGACCTCCAAATAGATCGTGTCTACCCCTATCTCCTGATACCTTCGTCTGAACTCATGAAACAACAATGTGCCAATTCCCATTTTCCTTATAAATGGAATCATTGCGATCCTATGTAATTCTGCCTGATCTAACACATGCTCAGCGATTATATATCCACTAATACGATTTCTGTCTCTCCATACATAAATATCACTAGTTTTACGATAATAGAAAGACTCAATACTATCGAAACTCCATGGTCTGTGAAAAGAAAGTTTTTCTATCTCTGCGATCATTGGAAGATCTTCTGGAAGTGCTTTCCTCACATGCCATTCTCTAGCTGTTATACTACTTTTGTCCATGAAGCCTCTCTTCTCTCTCTCGTTCAGCCTGAGATTTTCTTAAATATTCTGGCACAAATTCGTCTGCACTTTCATAAATTCCCTGTGCAAAATATACTTGTGCTAACGCTCCGACTGCTGCTGCTCTCTGGCGGTTTGCATGTGCTGGAGCAAAAATTGCCAGATCACCCATCTTCTCTAAGATTTCTTCTTTATATACTGGTACGCCATCCCCAAGGAATACAACTGGTTCATTGTATTCCCTCAACTGTATCAAAGTATCTTCTACACTCTGGGCACATTGTTCCTTTAAGACTTTCATTTCACTGCCTTCAAATCGATAAAATCCTGTATACACTTGTTTTCTTCTGGCATCCATCATTGGACAAATGATCATGGACGTTCCAAATAACTGATATGCAAGCCCATCTACAGTTGGCACAGGAATGATCGGTTTATCCAGTGCCAGCCCTAATCCTTTAGCTGTTGCTGCACCAATGCGAAGTCCCGTAAAAGAACCTGGTCCTTTTGCTACCACAACCGCATCAATATCTTCTATCTCAAAGGATGTTCTCTTGATTACTTCATCTAACATCGGAAGTAACGTCTGAGAATGTGTTAATTTATTTCCAGTCGTATACTCTGCGATCAACTGATCATCTTCGATCAATGCCACAGAAGCTACCAGACCAGAGCTGTCCAGTACTAATAATTTCATCTATTGTTCCTCCATTTCAATCTCTCGATAGTCAAATCCTTTTTCTAAATCTTTACGGATCGTAATCTTTTGATAATGATCTGGCAGAATCTCCTCGATCAGATTTGCCCATTCGATCAGACAGACTCCTTCTCCATAAACATAATCTTCATATCCGATCTCGTCCATCTCTTCAATATCACCAATACGATAAACATCAAAATGATATAGTGGAAGCCTTCCCTCTTCATATTCTCTTACGATCGTAAAAGTCGGACTCTGAATTGGTTCTGTGATACCAAGTCCATCTGCCAACCCTTTTGTAAATACAGTCTTACCAACCCCAAGATCTCCATATAAACAGATCACCTGTCCAGGCTGTGCCTCCTGTCCGATCTTCTTTCCGATCTCATACGTATCTTCTGCACAAAAACTTTGTACGATCATTTTCTATTCTTCTCCTTCTGATTTCTCTTGAACTTCTGATCCTGATGCTTCAACCTGAGTTTCCGTTTCTACTTCTGTCTCTTCCTGCTCAGTTTCTGCTGATGCCTTGGAATATTTTGAAATATCTCCTCCATCTGTCTGTGTCTGAACAGCCTTCTTTCTTGCTTCTTTGATGTGTTCTTTCATATAATCTAACATCTTTTCTCTGTCATCACCAAGTTCATAATCTGGAAATACAAATGCCTGCTGTTTTCCTGTATACAATAATGTCAGTCCCATAAAATGTGTGATCTTATAAACTCTGGCCCACTCGATCGTTGCACTTTCTTCTCCTAGTTCCACAAAAATACCATCATCTCGTAAGGTATAGTATGTTGGATTCTTGTATACTGGATTCTCAATTGCCTGTTTCTTTGCTTTTACATATATCATCAGTGGATTAATGACAACAAATAATGCAATAACGACTACACCAAAAATAATATTCGTCTGTCCTTCTGGCTGACCGATTCCGTGGACGATCATATATGCTCCGACTCCCAGCATAAAAATCGTCAAAATCGCCTGTACTCCGGAATACGTGTATGCTAATGAAAATTTAAAAATATCTTTCGCTTTTAATTGTGTATGAAATTTCATCTTAATTCTCCTTACCTTTTCTCTGTTAATGAAATATTATACCATAATCCGGGTATAAAACCAATGATTTTACAAATACTACAAGCATACACGAAAACCAATGAATATGGAGGATCTTAAGAATGAAAGCTACAGGTATTATACGAAGGATTGATGACCTTGGCCGGATCGTTATACCAAAAGAAATACGAAAAACCATGCATATCAGAGAAAGCGATCCTTTGGAGATATTTACAGAGAGGGACGGCGATATCATTTTAAAGAAATATTCCCCGATCGGTGAACTAGGAAACAGTGCGAAGCTATATGCAGAATCAATCGCTGCTCAGATTCCACATACAATCTGTATTTGTGATCAAGACTGTGTGATTGCAGCTGCCGGACCAAATGCCAAAAAACTAATCGGAAAATTATTAGATGAAAAGGCTGAAGAAGCTTTGATAGATCGAAAACATATATTGATGGACCGTGAAAAAGAAGATTTCTTTCCTCTGATTTTGGACTTCCCAGAGGTATTTCGCTATGTGTGTCTTTCTACGATAATTGCAGAAAGTGAAGCCGTTGGATTTGTATGTATTCTTTCTATTGAAGATGAATTAGATGATCAGGAGTTTAAAATTGCCAAAATTGCTTCTGATTTTCTAGGAAAACAGCTCGAAGCATAACGTAAAAAAGTGAAATACAGTCGCACAAAACGGCTGTACATTTCACTTTTTTCTTCATGATACATATTTATTATGATTCAATAATAATATTTTCTAATCCACCTTCGACTGCCCAGCTTTTAAATTCCTGCATCTGTTCTTTTGTGTACAGTTTGGGATTTTCTTCAAAACAATATTCTCTATCTACCAAGTGATATTTTGCTTCTGCCAGTGGATTGTAGTTTAAGATTTCATAGGAAACATACTGATAGATCCCATTTAAATATTTTGCAATTCCCTTGATGTTATCTTTCGTTGCAGTCATTTCTGGAATCATCGGTGTTCTTATGATGACCTTCTCTCTGTTTGATGTCTCTAATAAGTATCTGATATTATCTTTGATCTTTTGATTTGAAACCCCAGTGTAATGCATATGCTCTTTTTCTGTTGCTAATTTAAAGTCTGCAAAAATCCGGTCTAAATATGGAAGGAGCTCTTTGATCACTTCCTGATCTGCATACAAGGATGTCTCGATCGCGGTGTGGATTCCTTCTTTTTTACATGCTTTTAACAGCTCTTTTGTAAACTTCCACTGTAATAACGGTTCCCCTCCTGAGATCGTAACTCCTCCATTTCCATAACGATAGAATGATTTATCTTTGCGGATTTCTTCCATAACCATTTCTACGCTCATCTCTCTGGAATCCATGGCGATTGCTCCCGTTGGACACCAGTCAATGATGGTATTCCAGTTTTCATTTCTGTTTGGATGAATGTGTATCTGGTCATTTTCCATCGTAACGCCCTGATTTTTTGATTTCGCAATACACGTCTTACAATGCATGCAGCGGTTTTCAAAATAAATTGGTCTTTTGCAAATCGAAATTCCTTCTGGATTCTGACACCAGACACATTTTAACGGACATCCTTTTAAAAATACTGTGGTACGGATTCCGTCTCCATCGTGCGTTGAAAATCTGCGAATATCAAATACTTTTCCTGTCATCTTAAATATCTCCATAACTTGTTCTTGCGATGATCTCATTTTGCAGTTCATCGGCAAGTTCTGTAAAGTAGGCTGTGTAACCCGCAACTCTGACGGTCAATCCGCGGTATTGCTCTGGATTCTTCTTTGCTGCGAGCAAGTCTTCTTTTCTTACTACGTTAAACTGGATATGTGGAATCTCAAGATCTACAAATGTTCTTAAGAAATTTGCAAACTTATCAATTCCTGTCTCTGTCTTGAAAAATTCAGGAAGGAATTTCATATTTAATAATCCGCCATTGGTTGTAAGTGTCTTATCTAGTTTGGATACGGATTTTAATACGGCTGTTGGTCCTTTGATATCTCTTCCGTAAACAGGTGACATTCCTCCATCTGCTAATGGTTCCTTCGCATATCTTCCATCTGGAGTTGCGCCTACATTTTCACCCATTGGCACATGGGCTGATACGGTATACATTCCTGTATGATATGGACCTTTTCGATAGTTTTTAAATGTTCTTAATCGATTCTTGAAGTAATCTGCCCATTTTGTTCCCTGTTTGTCAACTTCATCGATGTCATTTCCGTACTTCGGAACCTTATTAACGCACATTGCTCTTAAGATTTCATATCCTTCAAAATTGTTCTTTAATGCATCAAGCATTTCTTTTTGTGTGCACTTTTTTTCATCATACACCAGCTGCTTGATTGCGACAAGACTGTCTGCAAGATTTGCAACCTGAATCATCTGAATTCCGGATAAATTGTATTTTGCACCGCCTGCTGTGACATCCATTCCATTTTCCATACAGTTTTCAATGGATGCTGATAAGAATGGAGATGGCAAAAGATCAATATGAGCTTTCTCTACTTCTTCGCATGCAAGAAGCATCTTATCCATGAAATAATCAATTTGTTTCTTGAATGCTGCTTCCAACTCTTCAAATGTCTCGTACGTTTCAAGGTTTCCATAATCTGGTGCGATCTTTTCTCCGGTTAAGAGACAGATTCCTCCTGTCAATGCCACTTCTAATGCTTTATTTAAATTAAACATTGCAGAATCACTCCATCCAAGGTTATTTCCCTGCGTTGTTAATTCCACGCATCCAACGATCGCATAATCTCTTGCATCTTTTTCTTCGATTCCTAATTCCTGAATGGATGGAATGACTGCCTTGTCATTGAAGAACTGTGGCATTCCGCTTCCTTTGGCTACGACTCTGACTGCTTCTTTTAATAATTCGTCCGACGTTCCTTCGTGAAGTCTTACGGAAAGGTTTGGTTGTGGAAGTCCTAAATGTTTCTGAGCTTCTAAGAACAAAAATGATAAATCATTATATGTATCATTTCCATTCTCATCCTGACCGCCGATCGCGATATTAAATCCAATCGGGAATCCTGCAAAATATTTTGCTCCGTGAGAGTTTCTCATATATACGATCTCATTAAATTTCAACCATAAACATTCGATGATCTCTAACGCCTGCTGTTTATCTAAGTTTCCTTCTTTGATATCTTTTTCATAATAAGCTTCTAAATGTCTGTCTAATCTTCCTGGTGAAAATGAAGATGCATTGGATTCCATCTGTAAAATTACAAACAAGAACCATGTAGACTGTACTGCTTCATGAAATGTCTGTACTGGACGTTCGGAAATATTCTTACAGTTTTGGGCTACTTTGATCATGGTTTGTTTTCTTGTTTCATCTGATTCATTTTCTGCCATGTCCATGATCAGGTCATGATAACGGACCATAAAGTGTTTTGCTCCTTCCATGACGATCTTAACACTTTCATAGAAGTCTTTCTGTTCTTCTTTACATATCTTTAGTTTTTTTTCTGCCTGAGCAAGCAGTCCCTGCGGTCCCATCTTTAACCATTTGACACAATCTGGGCAGATATGTCCTTGTGCGTGGTCTTTCTGGTTGATCTTTACAACTTTGGCAATCTTGTTGATCTCTTTTCCATATCTCTGGTTCAGGACATCTTCTAAGGATTTTCCTTCCCAGTATGGTTTGATGACCTTACGGAATGTCTCAATATCTTCTTGATGTACATTGAAGCGGTCCTGTGCTCTTGTTGGGAGTGTTTCAAATTCTTTATCTACCCATGTGCTACCACTCTCTGGAAATACAACTCCATAACGAACTCCAGCTGTACGATTTCCAACGATCAGTTCTTCAGGTTCTACACGGATCTCCATCTTCTCTAAAGCTGCTTTTAATGATTTTGCTCTCTGTATGATCTTTGGATCATCTTCATTCTCCTGATATGTTTTTGTAATGATCAGTGCCTGTTCAATTGATGCGTATCTTGGCTCTGATAACATTTTATCTTTTAAATCTTTGATTCGCTGTGTCTGATATAATCCTTCCATAGAATTTGTCCTTTCTAATTTAATTCTTTACTCAATAACTTCTACTTGATATTCTTTTAGTTTTTCACTAATTTTTTTTGACGGCTTTTCTTCACATAAAATACCGTCAACATCTTCAAATGTTGTATATACATAATTAGCTTTAAAGTCAAATTTACAGTTTTCCATTACCAAATATCGTCTTCTACTTCTTTTCATCGCATGAGATTTCATAATTCCATCTTCTGGTACATATGTCATTACTTCATCATTCTCTACATCTGCTCCCACAACTCCCATAAAACAGATATCAAATCTAAAATTCTTCATCATTTGAACCGTCAATTCTCCAAGAAAACCATTCTGAGCACGATTAAATTCTCCACCTAACAAAATAAATTTTACTTTCTTTGTCTGTGAAAAAATCTGTGCAATATCCATCATGCAGCTTATAACTGTAATTTCAAGTTCTTGTTTTTGGATTTCTTTTGCCAATTCAATGTTTGTTGTTGAAATATCCAGAAAAATCATATCTCCAGGGCGAATTAGCTTCACTGCTTTTTTTGCAATTTGCTGTTTTTCTTTTATATTCTTATCTTTTCTTGTTGACACAAAGTTTGTATGTCCGGGATGCATAGTATCTGGAAGTACTGCTCCCCCATAAGTTCTTTTTAGAAGATCCTTTGCTTCCATACTTGCTAAATCTTTTCGAATACAATCTTCTGTTACTTCAAATCGTTTGCTTAGCTCCTTGACTTTTACTTTTTCATTTTCCTGAAGCAAATGTAAGATGTTCTGATGTCGTTCTTCCACAAACATCTTTTTATTCTCCTTTATTATTTTTTATTGTTATTTATTATTTTATATTGTTTTTATTTATTGTCAAGTCAAAACAAGAAAAGACAGCCATTCAAAATGACTGTCTCAGACTGTAGACAAATATTTGTTTTTCTTTTATTTCTGTCACATACACACAAGCCTATCCACAGATTTTATCGATTAAGTATCCCTTTCAAATACTGCCCAGTATAAGATTCCTCAACCTCGCAGATCTCTTCTGGTGTCCCTGCTGCAACAACTGTTCCACCGCCTGATCCACCTTCTGGTCCCATATCGATAATATAATCCGCAGTCTTGATCACTTCCAGATTATGCTCGATCACGATCACAGTATTGCCACCTTCTGTCAGTCTTGCAAGGATATCCACCAGTTTGTGAACATCTGCAAAATGAAGTCCTGTCGTTGGCTCATCCAGGATATAAATGGTCTTTCCTGTACTTCGTTTGCTTAATTCTGCTGCCAGTTTAATCCTCTGTGCTTCTCCCCCTGATAATTCTGTGGATGGCTGCCCTAATCGAATGTATCCTAATCCAACATCTCTTAATGTCTCCATCTTACGGCTAATCGATGGAATATTAGAGAAGAAATCACAGGCTTCTTCCACTGTCATATTCAGAACATCATAAATACTCTTTCCCTTGTATTTAACTTCAAGTGTTTCTCTATTGTATCGTTTTCCATGACATACTTCACAAGGGACATACACATCTGGTAAAAAGTGCATCTCAATCTTGATGATACCATCTCCTGCACAGGCTTCGCATCGCCCGCCTTTCTTGTTAAAACTGAATCTTCCTTTATTGTATCCTTTTGCTTTTGCATCTTTTGTCATCGCAAACAGATCTCTGATCTGATCAAAGACTCCTGTGTAAGTTGCAGGATTGGATCTTGGTGTTCTTCCGATCGGTGACTGGTCGATCGCTATAATCTTATCTAACTGGTCAAATCCTTCGATGTCTTTGTGTAGTCCTGGTTTCGTCTTAGCCCTGTTTAGTTCTTTTGCCAGACGTTTGTATAAAATCTGATTGACTAAAGAACTCTTTCCTGATCCAGAAACTCCTGTTACACAAGTGAAAATTCCAAGTGGGATTTCTACATCAATATTCTTTAAATTATTCTCCTGTGCCCCAACTACTTTTAGGAATCCTGATGGTTTTCTTCTGACTTGTGGTACTGGAATCTTAATCTTTCCGCTTAAATAAGCTCCTGTGATGGATTTCTTATTCTTCATGATCTGTTTTGCAGTTCCCGTTGCAACAACTTCTCCACCATATTCTCCTGCTTTCGGTCCAATATCTACAATATAATCTGCTGCCAGCATCGTATCTTCATCATGCTCTACAACGATCAGTGTATTTCCTAAATCCCTTAGATTCTTAAGTGTACGAATCAGTTTGTCATTATCTCTCTGGTGAAGTCCGATACTTGGCTCATCTAAGATATAAGCTACTCCAACTAATCCAGAACCGATCTGTGTTGCCAGACGGATTCGCTGCGCTTCTCCACCAGATAATGTTCCAGTAGCTCTTGATAATGTCAGATAATCCAGCCCCACATCATTTAAGAATCCAATCCTTGCTTTGATCTCTTTTAAAACCTGTTCTCCGATCAGTTTCTGGCGTTCACTCAATTCCATCGTCTCTAAAAATGAAACCATTTCCCCGACTGACATATCACACATCTCGGCAATATTCTTATCTGCAACCGTTACCGCCAGTGATTCCCGCTTTAATCGCTGTCCATGACATTCATCGCAAGGTGTGATCGTCATAAATGTCTCATATTCTGCTTTCATATTCTGAGATGCCTCACGATATCTTCTTCCAACATTCTTGATGATCCCTTCAAATGCCACATCATAGACACCTTCGCCTCTCTGCCCTTTATAATAGACTTTGACTTCTCTTCCACCAGTTCCATACAATAAAACATCTTTGACTTCCTGTGGATAATCTTTAAATGGTGTTTCCAGATCAAAATGATATTCCCTTGCGAGTGCATCTAAGATTGCTCTTGTATAACTCTTCTTATCCGTTGATGACTGCCATCCAAAGACCTGGATCGCCCCTTCTGCAATACTTAACTTCTGGTCAGGGATCATTAAATCCACATCAAATTCCATCTTATATCCAAGTCCATGGCATACCGGACAAGCTCCAAATGGATTATTGAAAGAAAAGCTTCTTGGCTCTACTTCATCAATACTGATACCACAGTCAGGGCAGGAAAAACTCTGGCTGAAATTCAAGGTTTCTCCACCTATCACATCAACCATCATCAATCCATCGGCTAGATTTAAGGTGGTCTCGATAGAATCTGTTAATCGTTTTTCAATCCCAGGTTTGACCACTAAACGATCCACCACGATCTCAATGTTATGTTTCTTATTTTTCTCCATTGGAATGTCCTCTGACAGATCATAAACATTGCCATCGACTCTGACACGAACATATCCACTTTTCTTCGCATTCTGGAAAACCTTAGCATGTTCTCCTTTTCTTCCACGAACGATCGGTGCCAGAAGCTGAATCCTTGTACGTTCTTCTAACTGCATCAGACGGTCTACCATCTGATCTACGGTCTGCTTACTGATCGGTTTTCCACACTTTGGACAATGTGGGATTCCGACTCTTGCGTACAGCAATCGAAAATAATCATAAATCTCTGTCACCGTTCCTACTGTAGATCTTGGATTTCTGTTTGTTGACTTCTGATCAATAGAAATCGCAGGCGATAATCCCTCTATGCTGTCTACATCCGGTTTCTCCATCTGCCCCAAGAACTGTCTTGCATAAGAAGATAAAGATTCCATGTATCTTCTCTGTCCTTCTGCATAAATCGTATCAAATGCCAGAGAAGATTTTCCAGAACCACTCAGCCCTGTAAATACAACAAACTGGTTTCTCGGCACTTCCAGATCTATATTCTTTAAGTTATTTTCTCTCGCACCTTTGATGCGGATCATCTCTTTCTTCATTGATAAGCTCCTAATTCTAATCTATCATCAGTTTTAGTATTTCTTCTTTTAATCGTCATATTCCTGATATGCGATCTTGAATTCTTTTAATTCATCTCTAAGCTGTGCTGCCAATTCGAAGTTTAATTCTGCTGCTGCCTGATTCATCTTCTTACTTAACCGCTCGATCACTTCTTTTAATTCTTTCTTAGACATGGATTCCATATCTTTTTCATATCCACCTGTTTCCTCTTCATGTTCATCAGATATCTTGATCAGATCTCTGATATCTTTCTTGATCGTCTGTGGCGTAATTCCATGTTCTTTGTTATATTCATCCTGAATCTCACGTCTTCGTTCTGTCTCCGTGATCGCTGCATGCATAGAATCTGTCATATGATCTGCATACATAATAACATGTCCTTCACTGTTACGTGCTGCACGCCCGATCGTCTGCACAAGAGATGTCTCAGAACGCAAGAATCCCTCTTTATCTGCATCAAGAATTGCAACCAATGTAATCTCTGGAATATCCAGGCCTTCTCTTAACAGGTTGATTCCAACCAATACATCAAAAACTCCCATTCTCAAATCTCTCACGATTTCAATTCGCTCTAATGTATCAATATCTGAATGTAAATATTTTACCCGGATACCAACTTCACGCATATAATCGGTCAATTCTTCCGCCATTCGCTTGGTCAGTGTTGTGACAAGTACTTTATTGCCTTTGTCTGTCTCTTTATGAATCTCTCCTAACAGATCATCAATTTGTCCTTCCACCGGACGTACATCGATTGCTGGGTCTAGTAAACCTGTTGGTCTGATGATCTGTTCTGCCCTTAATAATTCATGCTCTTCTTCGTATTTACCAGGTGTTGCAGATACAAATAACATCTGATCGATCTTCTGTTCAAATTCACCAAATTCCAAAGGACGGTTATCTTTCGCAGAAGGCAAACGAAATCCAAAATCTACTAACGTTGACTTTCTGGACTGATCTCCTGCATACATTCCACCGATCTGTGGTACGGTGATATGCGACTCATCAATGATCATCAAAAAGTCATCCCCAAAGAAATCAATTAACGTACTTGGCGGCTGTCCTGGTTCTAATCCTGCTAAATGTCTGGAGTAGTTCTCAATCCCAGAACAAAATCCTGTTTCTCTTAACATTTCAATATCAAAATTCGTTCGCTCTGCAATTCTCTGTGCTTCGATCAGCTGATCATGTTCTTTAAAATATGTCACCTGCTCAGCAAGTTCTTCCTTGATCCCTTTGATCGCACGTTCAATCTGTTCCTGTGGTACAACATAATGTGATGCCGGGAATATTGCCACGAAATTCAAGCTTCTCTTTACTTCACCTGTTAAAACATCAAATTCCACAATACGATCGATCTCATCTCCAAAAAATTCAACTCTGACTGCATCTTCAAATGTAGAAACCGGAAGGATCTCCAACACATCCCCCTTAACTCTGAAAGTACCTCTCTTAAAGTCAAGTTCGCTTCTTACATACTGAATATTGATCAGGTCATCGATCACCTCGTCTCTGTCCTTTATCATCCCTGGTCTCAAAGAGATCATCATCTCTGAATAGCTTTCTTTGCTACCAATTCCATAAATGCAGGAAACGCTAGATACAACGATCACATCTTTTCTCTCGATCAATGCTGCTGTCGCGCTATGTCGTAATTTATCAATCTCATCATTGACCGATGAATCCTTCTCTATATAAGTATCCGTAGATGGAACATAGGCCTCTGGCTGATAATAATCATAATAGGAGACAAAATATTCCACGGCGTTATGTGGAAAAAACGCCTTAAACTCACTATATAACTGTGCTGCTAACGTCTTATTATGTGCCAAGATCAATGTCGGTTTATTCAAATTCTGTATAATATTCGCCATTGTAAATGTCTTACCTGAACCAGTCACTCCAAGAAGCGTCTCAAACTGATTCCCATCTTGAAATCCTTTGGTCAGCTTCTCGATCGCCTGTGGCTGATCCCCAGTTGGCTCATATTCTGATACTAATTCAAAATGATCCATATAACTTCTCCCTTATGAAATATCTCTTATCTTTTCATCTATGCATGATTCTGACTGCTCCCACGGGCAAGCCCGTGGGGTTCTGATTGCCAAGTGTAGCTTGTAATCGTACACCATTTTCAGGCTTTGGAGTTACAAGTGTAAATCTGTTTGAATCAGGACTTTTATTACCAAGCAGTCCTACGACCACATTAGCGGTAAATTTCTGTCTTACGACAAGGAAGTACAGTCAATCTCCCTAACATTTAGTTGTTAAGCTACTTTAATTCCACTGTTTAGTATTTTGATATGATTAGCCTTAATCCATGCAATTAGGGCTTTTTCTTTGTCATAGCACCTGCCGAAATCTGTAATACATTTATCTTTGTCTATATCCTGCGTTCTGTAGTCGTAACAATAGAGCAAAAATGATGAATACCAATCTCTTTGTACCAATGTTCCGTCTCGAAGTCTGTAGAGCCTATCAGACAGCTTTTTCTTAATGTAGTCATCTGCCGTGTGGTCGTATTGGCTTGCCCTATAATTATTCGGAACTTCTATATATGCGCCGCCTGTGACTTTGAATTTCTTTTCAATAGTAGTTTGAAATCCAGACGGACAACGATTCTTTATAGATTTGCCAAAGCGCTTTTTCTTATTAAATTTGCCTTTGCTATTAACAGTAGTCTTCTTAGCCCGTTTCATCAGCTTGCTTGCATTTTTAGGTTCTGTGACGAATGTATCTCCAAGACTTCGCAGATAGTTAGCATCTTCGTTTATTGCAAGCTGTCTATTTACTGCATTTATACGGCATAATTCAGTGTGTTTGGCTTTCAGCTTCTTGTAGCGATCAGAATATTTCCAAGTCTTTTTACCTTTCTTGATAGTGCCGTCAGGATTGTAATTCTGTGGATTGGTTGCCCGTCTACTCCTGTCCATAGCACGATAATATAAGCGTTCCTTGCGTTCAGAAGTCTGTATGCTGTTGCCACGCTCTGAAAGGTTCTTCAGTCCGACTTCAGTATCAGAAGTATAGGCAACTGTCTGCGTTCCTATATCAGCACCTATCATGCCTTTACCGTATTTATGTCTTGGATTGCCGAATCTATCATATTTAGACTTAGCTTTGCCTTCTATTGTCAGATGCAGATATACTCTGTACTTACCTCTTATCAACCTTGGAACAAGAGTAGCATAGCAAGGTCTATAAGTATCTATACAACAGGCTTCTTCTATAAGCGTATTGACAGCATCAGCATCCATCTTGTCAGGATTCTCAAGATAAGACAAAACGGCGTTAACTTCATCAGACTGAAACCTGTCGTTGACTTGAATCCCGAATTGCATCTTTCTAAGTTTGAATCGAAGTTTCCCATCCTCAACAAACATCGGAATACCACGATTTATCTGTTTTGCTCTGATGCATGGTAATTCTCCGTATTTTGAGAAATGTGTGGTCTTACCGTTATCATAAAGGCATTTTTCCATACCTCGCCATATATCTTCGGCTTTTGTGAGAGCAAACACCGCATCTATACTGTATTTCTTGCCTATAGGAATCATAGATGTCCTGCAAAAATCCCATGTAACATCATAAGATTTCTGCATATCATTGAGCTGATTAGCGAGAGCTTTACGTTTGTCCTTATCCTCAGTATTGCCGTACAGTTTTAGTAGTTTACGATATTTCTTGGTACGCATGAGTTGGTCGTAATTCTTTCTCATAAGACGAACAAGCTCGTTGCCAGCTTTGCGGATTTTATCAGAAAGAGCCACGACTTTCAGGACATCAGGATAAGGCATATCAGTTTCTACAACTAAGATATGCCTGTCAGAAAGTTTATGATATTGTTTCAGAAGTTTCTTGTATTCTTCGTCACTCATGATCTTTCTGTTCCTCGATGTATTTCTTTACTGCAGCTTCACTTATATGACCTACGGTAGATACAAAATATCCTCTTGACCATAATACTCCACAACGAGAGTAGAACTGTTTTAATTGTGGATATGCCTTGAACATTTCAATTGCACTGATACTTTTCAATGTTCTTCTGCATTATTACAGATCTTGTCAAATATATTGATACAGACCTGTTTTTCTTCTGTTAATCCACTTAAAACATTTTTTGCAAACTGTTTTTGTGCGTTATGTCCTGCTTCTATGATCAGTTCTGCCTTATCTAACAAAATAATTTCAATATGCTTTTTATTGTCTTTACTTTGTATTTTTTCAACAAGTCCTTTGTTTTCCAATTTCTTTAACGAAGTTGAAACATGGGATATTGTTGATTTTCTGATCTTTACTATTTCTGCTTTGTCAACCATTTATGACATTATACCCAGTGAAGTGAACTACATCGGTAATTGAATTACCGAGCATCAGATATATATGGCTTCGCCATACAGATTCTGGGTGCGTCCATGACACCTTTACTGCTACCTTTTTGAGGTTACACAGTTACTTTTATGATCAGGAATGAATTAAATTTTCCTTCATACACATAGTGTACCACATCTCCAAGAAAAGAACAAGTGTTCTATTTAAAAATTCAAAAAAGAGGAGACGTTAAAGTCTCCAATGTAACCTGTGGTTACGCGCTTTCATCTGCGGCAATTGAATTACCGAGGATTCCCGCTTTTTATCCTAAAAAATTTAGAAACATTCCCCACCGGGTGCACATTAAATAAAGAAACGCTAGTTTTAACAACTGTCTAAACTAGCGTTTCTTTATTTAAAACTTGTCTTATCGAAACTATTTAATCTTCTGACAAATTTCAATCACTTCTCCACAAGCACTTTCAATCTTGAAGCAGCGAGATCCTTTTTCCCAGAAGTTAAGGCTTGTCTCAATTCCGTCTGATACGATCTTATATCCGTTTACTTTGCAATATTCATAATCTTTTTCAAGATCAGATGAGCGATATGTGATATGGTCGATTCTTGTTGTTGCACCTCCTGGAAGCTGGTCTCTCTGAGAGATTTCATACATTTTTCCATCCTGAGGATTTTCAAGGAAATATACATTTCTTCCGCCCATTCCAGGGAATTTTCCTGCAACTTTAAATCCTAATTCTTCCTGATACCATTTTGCGTTTAATTCTACATCAGAACAATGAAGTCCGATATGATCCATAGGTAAATTTAACATTTGTTTGACTCCTTTTTTAGGTGATTTTATTGTTTTATAATACAGTTCTTTCTCCTGTCACGATCTCTTTTAAGCTGTCAACGATCTTGTCTGCGTCTTCCATCGTTGTTCCTGCTTTCAATGAGAATGAAACGGATTCTGCACTTTCAGCTTTACTTCTTCCGATTGCTGCAAGAATGTTAGAATTTGTTCCGATTCCTGCTTCAATTCCTTCTTCTTTCAAAGCTTTCTGTACAACTGCTGCAGATACATTTTTGATTCTGATATTTAAATGATTGGTGAGATGATGATCTTTGTGTCCATTCAATTCTACATCTTCAATCTCAGCAAAAATACGTTCACACATATGATTTCTGACTGGACGGATTTCTTCCATAAATGTTGTTGCCTTTGCTGCTAAACTTTCTGCCATATCTGACATCACTGTTAATGTTTCTTCGCTTAATGCAGTTTCTGACACATATTCTCCAGCTCCTGTGCTCTTTCTTACATATAAAAATCCTGCATTTTCAGGACCTCCAAAATAAGATGCATCTGCTGTCAGCAGATCAATATGACTTCTTTCTACATTGATCGGCATTTTTCCAAATGCAAATGCTGCATCTGTGTGGAAGATCACACCTTTCTCTGATGTCATTGTTCCAATTCCTGTAAATGGCTCAGAAGTTCCTGTCTGACAGTTTGCTGCTGTCACTGAGATCAGTTCTGTGTTTTCTTTCAGTTCATTTTCGATCATTGCTACTTCCACACGGCCTGTTGTGATTGGATCTAAGTATGTCACAACAGCGTCTTTTCGTTCCAGTCTGGAACATTCATCCAATACTTCTGGATCTTCCATCGTCGTGATGATCACATGAGGACGTGCTTTTTTTGATGCTTTCACTACAGCTTTTAAAGCTTTTAAGTGTCCATCTGCTCTTCCTGATGTGAAATAAATCTCTTCCGGTGTTGCTCCGATGGATGCAGCGATCTTTTTACGTGCTTCGCTCTCGCAATTTTCCTTGCTCATCTTTGTTTTCCTCCTTTTATTTCTGTTTTGGATATAAAAATCTTTGATAAACAGATTTTATCTTTATTATAGATATTATTTTCTGTTATTTCAAGATTTAATGCATAATCCGTAAATTTGCACAAAAAAAGCATAGAACTTTTGGTAATATGTTCTATACTTTCTTTTTTATATCTATCTTTACAATTCTTATTTCTTCTGTAAGATAGAAATCGCTTTGTTTAATTGTTCGTCAGCTTTTGTCTTCGTGTTATCTTTTACTTCGACATCTGGCTTGATTCCTTTTTTATGGATGTTATGTCCTGCTGGTGTATAATAAGACGAATAAGTCAGTTTCACATAAGATCCATCACCAACTTCAAAGAATCCCTGTACGATTCCTTTTCCAAATGTTGTCTCTCCAACCAGCGTTCCGGCTTTATCATCTTTGATCGCACCAGAAAGGATTTCTGCTGCACTCGCACTGTTACCATTAACTAATACACATAGCGGCATATCAAGCTGTTCATTCTTCGTGTCTTTGTAGTATTTCTTATTACCATTCTTATCTTCAGTATAAACAATCGTTCCTTTTGGAAGAATCTGTCCTGCAATATCTACTACACTTGTCAGCAAACCACCAGGATTATCCCTAAGATCTATGATCAATTTCTTTGCACCTTGTTTCTTAAGACTTTTCAGTCCACTTCGGAACTGGCTGACTGTTACTTCATCAAATTCGGTAATCTGAAGATATCCGACTTTATCTTGTAACATCTTTGTTTCAACTGTTGGATTCTCAATCGATTGTCTTGTAAATGTATAAGTCTTCGATGTCTGGTTTCTTGTAAATGTTAATTTAACTTTCGTTCCTTCTGCACCTTTGATCTTCTTAACAATATCATCTAATGCATCCGATGTTTTTAATTTATAGTTTCCTACTTTTATTAAAATATCCCCTTTTTTCAGTCCACTTCCGTCTGCCGGGCTTCCTTTCACTGGTTTCACAACTGTTATGATCCCTGTCTTTATATCCTGTGTAAGGTATATTCCAACTCCATAATAAACACCACTTGTAGATTGTTCTAATTCCTTAAAATCATCCTCTGAATAATACGTGGAATAGACATCTCCCAGTCCTGCAACTAAACCTTTGTAGGTACAATCTTCCAACTCACTCTTCTTAACAGAACCTTTATAATATTTATCAATGATCTGTTCTATCCGATTAATCTTTCTTGCTGTCTGTAAGGTCGTACTTGGGATTGCATAGGCACGATAAAGAAAAAATCCTTCCACAATACATACGACAACAAGTAGTCCTACGAGTATTTTTGAAAACTTCTTCATGAAATTAGTTCCTTTCTATTTATGTAATGACGTTATAAGTAATTTTGAGGATTTACATAATTTCCATTCTTTTTCACAACAAAATGCAGATGTGCACCAGATACCATACCAGTTGCTCCGGATTTTGCGATCGTCTGTCCTCCTGACACTCTTGCCCCTGAGGATACTAGAAGTTTGGAGCAATGCAGATACATCGTTTCCAGTCCATTTCCATGGCTGATCTTTAAATAATTGCCATTGTATGCATTGTATCCAGCATCCACTACTGTACCTGAAGCTGCTGCTACGATCGTTGTTCCAGTTGAACATGGAATATCAATTCCAGCATGCAGTTTTCTGACTCCTGTAACTGGATGAATTCGATAGCCATACCCTGATGAAATACTATGACAAGACGGTACCGGCCAGATCAGATTTCCTGACGAAACTGTTGTTGATGGAGACGTTGTCGTTGTAGTTTCTTTCTTGCTTTCAGTCGTAGCCTTTGATGTTGTATTCTTTGATGCCGTACTTCCTGTCGTATTCTTTTCTGACTGTGCTTTCGATGTCGTGTTATCTGCATTACCGTCTTTCGCCGATGCAAGATCCATCTCTTCCTGTCGTTTCTCCTCTGCCTCAAACCATGCCAGTAACTCTTTATCAGATGCTAACTGTTTCTGGTAAGAAGCTAACTTAGATTTCTTCTTCGCAGCTGCCTGATCCAGTTTTTCTTTTTCTGTCTTTGCCTTAGCAGTCAAAGTCTTTGTATTTTGATAATCCTGTTTCAGACTCTTCGTTGCCATTCGGATCTTATCTTCCGTTGTCTGTAATTGCAGAAACATGTTACTGTCATATTTGGAGATCTTTGAAACATAATCAGCTCTTTTTAAGAACTCCTGAAAATTATTTGCTTCAAAAATGACTTCCATATATGCCATATTTCCATTTTCATATAGAAACTTAATGCGCTTACTCATGATCCTTGACTGATCTTCTTTGGATGCCTTTGCCTCTTTTAATTCCTGTTGTGTCTTCTTTAACTGTTTCTGTACAGAAATAAGCTTCTCTTGACAGGCCTCATACGCATCATTGCTCTTTATCATTTTCTCATCAAGATCTTTGATCTCCTGCTGCATCTTGCGGCTTTGTTCTTCTAATTTCTTTGTTTCCTGCTTTACCTGTTGTTTTTTGGCTGCAGCAAACACCGTCGTCATAGGCAGATTCGAAGCGATCATGGCTGATATTAACATCATAATGATCCCCACCTGATATCTTCTTTTCATGAGTTCCCCTTCCTAGACTTTTAAATACTTGCGGATCGTAATAGAACTTCCAAGCAATCCGATCACGATTCCTACCAACAATGCTAACGGAAGTAAGTATAACATAATCTGCTGGATTGGTACAAATTTCATAAAGACTGTAACAACATGAAACTTATCATTCATCCAGTTGATAATCCCTTCATATCCTGCAAAAATAATTGCTGTTGGAATCAATGACCCCAAAATTCCTATGATCATTCCTTCTGCCTGAAATGGTGCTTTAATAAATCCATTCGCCGCACCGATCAGCTTCATAATTGAAATTTCCTCTTCTCTGACTGCAACTCCAATAGACACTGTATTGCTCACGAGGAAAATAGAAACTGCCATTAAGATCAGAATGATCCCACCAGCAAGATACGTTCCCATTGTATTGATCTTCATCATTCCTTCCGCCGCTCCTTCAGAATAACGGACTTTCCTGACACCATCAATCGTCTCTAAATGTGATACTACCTGTTTGTATGATTTTACTTCTTTTAATGTGATCTCATAGGAATCTGATTCTTTTAGCGGATTGTTCCCTTCGAATCCTTCAAGAAGCTCTTCATTTCCTTGAAATACATCCTTCTTATAGCTTTCCCATGCTTCTTCAGCAGATACATACCGCATCGTGGCAATATCTTCTTTTTTCTTTATTTCTTCCCCAATCTGATCTTTTCTTTCTGTAGAGATACCCGGTTCAAAAAAAACAGAAATTCCTACAGACTGCTCCATCTGCTGCATCGTTGACCTTACATTCAATGCTACAGATAAAAATGTTCCTAACAAAAAGACACAAGCAATGATCGTTCCCAGTGATGCTAATGAAAACATCTTATTCCTGAAAATATTCCTTGTGCCCTCTTTGATTCCATACAAAAATCTTCTAAATATCATAGGACCCCCTTATCTCATCCTGTTCTATATGTCCATCTTCGATCAAGATCACTCGTTTTCCCATCTCATTGACCAACTCTTTGTTGTGCGTAACAACTAAAACTGTTGTCCCACTCTTATTGATCTCTGAGAGAAGCTCCATGATCCCTTTGGCTGTCACAGGGTCCAGATTCCCAGTTGGCTCATCAGCCAGCAATAATACTGGGTGGTTTACCAAAGCTCTTGCGATGGCCACTCTCTGCTGTTCTCCTCCTGACAATTCATTCGGAAAAGCATTCATTCGGTCTTTCAGCCCCACCATCTCAAGCATATTCTCAACCTGACGCTTAATATATCGGTGTGGTACTTCCACAACTTGCTGTGCAAATGCTACATTCTCAAAGATCGTCCGGTCTTTCAGCAGACGGAAATCCTGAAATACCATTCCCATCTGCCTGCGGAACTTCGGCAGATTCCTCTGTGTCAGTTTCTTATAATCCTGACCGTTTACTATGATCTGTCCACTTGTCACATCAAGTTCTTTCTGTAAAAGCTTCATCAGGGTTGTCTTCCCTGATCCGCTCTTACCTACGATGAAAACAAATTCGCCTTTCGCAATGTCTAATGAGACATCCTCAAGTCCTATATTCCCTTTATTATATTCTTTCGTTACATTTTTTAATGTGATCATCATATTCTAGTCCATTGTATCCATATGTTTCATATATTTTACTACCATCAGTGCAATTTTAAATGCGATTGCATCTTCAAAATTCCTCAGATCCAGATTCGTATTCTTCTGAATCTTATCCAGACGGTATACGAGTGTATTTCTATGAATAAACAACTGTCTGGATGTTTCTGACACATTCAGATTATTCTCAAAGAATTTATCAATCGTTGCCAGTGTTTCTTCATCAATGGAGTCTGGAGAATAATCTCCAAACACTTCACGGATAAACATCTTACATAATGGAAGTGGAAGTTGATAGATCAGTCGTCCAATTCCTAACTGATTATATGCGATCACACTCGCATCCTCATAGAAGATCTTGCTGACTTCCAATGCGATCTGTGCCTCTTTATAAGATCTTGATACATCTTTGATCGTCTCTGCAACATTACCGATCGCAATCTTGGCATCTTTGATCCCATATTCATTCAGCCCTTCTTTAATCTCTTTTGCATGCTGAATAAACTGTGCCTGTCCTTCATTCCCATTCACTGGTGTTACATAAACGATACTCTTCTCGTCCACTGCCGTAATAAAATCTGAATCTGCTCCGCTTTCAACCTCTTTCGTAGCTTCTAACAGATTCTGATCCTTCTCGTATTCTGCCTGAATCAAAAATGCAACTCTTCTCTGTTCCACTTCAATATGCAGCTTCTTTGAGCGGTTATAAATGTCAACCAATAATAAGTTATCTCTCAACAGGTTCTTTACAAAGTTCTCTTTATCCAGTCTCTCCTTATATGCAGTCAAAAGATTCTGTATCTGCATCACTGCAAGCTTTCCGACCGTATATGCATTCTCGCTCATTCCAGTAGCCAGAAGTATATATTCCAGTCTATGATCATCAAAAATCTTAAAATATTGAAAACCATCGATCACCTGGCTCTCTGCCATAGAATCTGCAAATTCTTCCGCATGTTGTGCTAATGCATCGGTTATCTCCATTGTTGTTACAACTATACGTCCTGACAGATCTAAAATACACAGATCGATCCCGGTTACTTCCTTCATTCCATTAATTGTCTCTTGTAATATCTGATTTGAAATCATCCTTTATCAACCTTTCATATTTGCCGTTCAACCTTTTCTTTTACTATACAGCATTTTAAACAAAAAAAAAAGAAAAATTTAGTGATTTTTTTATATCATTGTCTATTTTATACAAATATCTAGCAGAAAATCTTTATTTCATTGACCATAAATATCTCTTTTTAGCCGTAACCCCTTCATATAACAAAGAAAAACATCTCAATCGTTCCTGAGATGTTTTTCGTGATATTTTATAATAATATTTATGAATGTATTTTAAATCTCGTCTTCTGATCCAACAATTATACAAATTCTTGCACCGCTGTCAACACTTCCAACTTCATATTCTGGATTCTTAAAATAACTTTTCAGATCCTGTCCTAAATCTTTACTTTCTACTATGATCTTTGTATGTGTTAAAACACCCTGTCTGTTTGTTCTTACAGATCCTACACTGTATCCGTCACTTGCCAGTTTATCTTTCCATCTTCCTGCAAGTCCTGAGATTCTTGTTGAATTCTGAATCTCGATCGTTATATTCTTTGAAGAAGATGCTGAACTATCAGATTTGGTTGTTGTTGACTTTGCTTCTGTTGTGCTCAATGCCGAACTTAAGTCTCCTTCTTCTGATAACATCTCATCAAAGACTCTCTTGGCTTCTTCTGTATCTAATTCAAACTTTCCATTGGATTCTGTTCCATCTAACACTTTGAAATTTAAGTTCTTATCCTTAATTCCATGCATTCTCTCAAGACTTGTCGCTGCTTCTTCATAAGAAGCATCTGTCTTCACCGCATCAAAATAATTCTGTGCATATTCACGATATTCGGATAATGTCTTATCATTCAATGCAGATGCAACTGCCACGCAGATCTCTCCTGTAATTTCTGCCTGCTTGTTCTTATCTGTAAAAATATCACTCTCACTTAATAATGAATAGATTGCTGTTCCATTCAGGCTGTTCTCCCCAGCACTTAATGTTACATATTTATCTGTAGAATCTGTATAAGCCATTGCTTCATCAAATTCTATTTTGACATCTCCTGCCTGATTCATCAGTTTCACAAACTTCTTATGTGATATCAGTTCATAGGAATTAATAGAAATTCCCAGTGTCTTCTCAACCTGCTGTCTTAACAACTTTCCATTCTTTCTTGTTGCTTTGATCACATCTGCAACCGTCGCTTTGCTAACGCTAGTTCCCAGTGTCTGTTCGACTGCCTGTTTTCCCTTCTTCGTCAATGTAAGATTCATATCTTGTCTAAGTGGTACAAAAATCATCTCCTGATTCTTGTTATGATATATTCGAATCACAATGGAATTTCCTGTCTGGATCATTCCAACGTCTACTCTTTCTTTGCTTTCTTCTTTTAACTGCTTTGCGATTTCTGCTTTCTTGTCTTTCTTTAATTTATTTGAAAAATATGTCTTAAATCCAAAAAAGCTTGCAACTCCACCGATGGCTGTCACCAGTATCACTGCAAGAATCCTGGCAAATATGGCTTTGGCACCTAATTTACTTTTCTTCTTCTCTGCCATGTTCCTGCTCCTTCCGTTTATAAACTTTGTTTAGTATAACAAATTATTCGATTTATTTCAACAATCCTCTATGTTATAATTCTGTATAATCGCCTTAATATTTTCTTAATCTGCAACATTTCTCATCGTTGATCAGATTGATCATATCAAGTGCTAAGAAATTTTATAAGATTTACGAGGTATTTTCTATGAAAACAGTACTCATAACTGGCAGTTCCAGAGGAATCGGACGTGAAACTGCCATATATTTTGCACAACAAGGATGGAACGTGATCATCCATGGCTTCCGCCATCCTGAAAAACTAGAATCCCTAAAAAATGAAATTCTTGAAGAGAACGTGTCTTGCTTATCTTTTTGCGGAGATATCAGTGATCCTTCTTTTGTAGACGAAATGATCAAACAGTCCCTCCTTACTTTTTCTAAGATCGACTGTCTTGTAAATAATGCCGGAATCTCTCTGGTGGGATTATTTACAGATGCAACGGTAGATGATTGGAATCTGATGATCAACACAAATTTAACTTCTGTTTTTACAACCTGTAAAAATATCGTTCCCCATATGCTTCATCACCATGAGGGAAAGATCATCAATATTTCTTCCATCTGGGGAGATGCCGGCGCTTCCTGTGAGGTTTTATATTCTACAACAAAAGGTGGTATCAATGCTTTTACAAAGGCTCTGGCAAAAGAGGTTGCTGCAAGCAATATTCAGGTAAATGCGATCGCTTTTGGGATGATTGATACGGAGATGAATGCGGAGTTTGATGAAGAAGATCTTGCCTTGATCAAAGAAGAAATCCCTGCGGACTATATTGCCAGTCCAAAAGAAGCGGCACAGATGGTTTATCATGTGGCAACGTCCCCTGCTTATATGACAGGACAGGTTATTACATTCTCTGGGGGATGGTATTAAATTCTAATTTGTATAACGGAAATGTATCGAGTATTCATAAAAACATAAAAAAGATAGAGGTACGAAAAACGAATTCCATTGACGGATTTTTTGCAAAACGCTGATCCGCCAACACTCCTGCACAACTCACTGCGTTCAAACAGTGCCCGTGTTGGCTGCGATTTTGCAAAAAATCCTATAGAATTCTATCATTTCGTACCTCTATCTTTTTTTATGTTTTTATGAATACCTGAAGACATTCTCGTATAAAATTAAGAATTTTCAAACGGAAGGGTGTGTATGTTAAACGATATTGGTTTTCAATTTTTGTAGTGGTAGACAGATGTTTATTATATTCCAAAATATTTCGCTAAATCGGTGCTGTTTAAGCTCTTTCATCTTCTGTCAACGAATCCAAAACTTATCAGTCAATACCGTTTAACATACACACTGTATAGTGGTTTGAATCACGTAAATTATTTGAATATTATAAAAAGAGATCATGTGTCGGCAACCGTACGGACACGTCTGCACTTAGCGAGTGGATGGTCGTTAGACCATTCAGGAGCTTAGTACAGCTACGTGGGAGTCCGAACGCAAGTGGGTTGCAGACACATGATCTCTTTTTATAATATTCCACCAATAATTTCCGTCATTCAAATCAATTTTTCATGCTTAACTGTATCCGTTTTTTATCTATATCCACACTGACAACTACAACGTCCACAACATCTCCAACACTAACTACTTCTAATGGATGTTTGATAAATCGATCTGCCATCTGTGAAATGTGTACTAGTCCATCCTGATGTACTCCAATATCTACAAATGCTCCAAAATCGATGACATTACGAACTGTTCCTTTTAATTTCATTCCTGGTTTCAGATCTTTCATTTCTAATACATCTGTTCTTAAGATTGGTTTTGGAAGATCTTCTCGTGGATCTCGTCCTGGCTTTTCCAGTTCTTTTACGATATCTTTCAACGTGATCTCTCCGATTCCAAGTTCTTCGGATAATTTCTTGTAATCTGTAATCTTACTGCTGATTCCTTTGAATCCTTCTTTGGATAGTTCTTTTGTTGAATATCCTAGGTTCTTTAGTAACATTCCTGTTTCTTTGTATGTCTCTGGATGTACTCCTGTTGCATCGAGTGGCTCATCACCTCCAGATACTCTTAGGAATCCTGCGCATTGTTCAAAGGCTTTGGGTCCTAGTTTAGCTACTTTTAATAGCTGTTTTCTGTTCCTGAACGTTCCATTTTCTTCACGGTAGGCTACGATATTTTTTGCTACAGTCTTGGACACACCGGATACATATTCTAAAAGAGATGCTGAAGCTGTATTTAGGTCAACTCCGACTTTATTTACTGTTGCTTCAACGACTCCACCTAAAGCTTCGGTAAGCTGTTTTTGGTTCATATCGTGCTGATACTGTCCGACTCCAATGGCTTTTGGTTCAATCTTTACTAATTCTGCCAGTGGATCTTGTACTCGTCTTGCGATGGATGTCGCACTTCTTTGTCCTACATCGAAATTTGGAAATTCCTCGGTCGCAAGTTTACTTGCTGAGTATACAGACGCCCCTGCTTCATTTGTAATCACATACTGTACTGGTTCTTTGATCTCTTTTAACATATCAACAACGATCTGTTCAGATTCTCTGGATGCTGTTCCATTTCCAATTGAGATCAGTGTGATTCCATATTTCTTGATGAGTGCCTTGACAACTTTTTTGGCCTCTTCCACTTTATTCTGTGGTGCTGTCGGATAAATGACGACTGTATCTAATACTTTTCCTGTTGCATCAACCACTGCTAATTTGCATCCAGTACGAAATGCAGGGTCCCATCCAAGGACGACCTGTCCTGCGATCGGTGGCTGCATAAGAAGTTGTGCTAAGTTCTTTCCAAAGACTTTGATCGCTTCTGTACTTGCATTTTCAGTCAGTTCATTTCTGATATCACGTTCGATCGATGGTGCGATCAAACGTTTATAGCTGTCTTCAATCGCTGCAAATAAGGCTTTTGTTGTATTGGGATTCTTCCTTGTTATGATCTTCCTTGCAAGATATGATGCGATCTTTTGCATGTCTGGCTCAATCTTTACCTGAAGAATTCCCTCTTTTTCTCCGCGATTGATCGCAAGAATACGGTATCCTGCAATCTTTTCAATCGGTTCTTCAAAATCATAATACATCTCAAATACAGAAGATTCTTCTGGTTTCTTCGCTGAGGATGTGATTTTTCCGTGATTCCATGTTGCCTTACGGATCCATGTACGGTATTCCGCATCATCTGCAATGCGCTCTGCGATAATATCATTTGCACCTTTTAATGCATCTTCTACTGTCTTTACATCTTTTTCTTCATTGATAAATGCTTCGGCTTCTTTCTCTAATGTCTCTTTTGTCATTTGTAAAAGAATCAGATTAGCTAACGGCTCTAACCCCTTTTCCTTTGCGATCATAGCTCTGGTACGTTTTTTCTGCTTATATGGACGGTACAAATCTTCCACTGCTACCAGTGTCTTCGCTTCTTCAATCTGCTTTGCCAGTTCCTTTGTAAGTTTACCTTGTTCTTCGATATTTTTCTTGATCGCTTCTTTGCGCTCTTCTAAATTTCTTAAATATAATAATCTCTCATGGAAATTACGAAGTGTCTCGTCATCTAATGATCCTGTCATTTCTTTTCGGTATCTGGCAATGAAGGGAATCGTGTTACCTTCATCGATCAGTTTGATCGTTGTCTCTACCTGTCCTCGTCTGATTCCTAGTTCTTCTTGTAAAATCTTAATAATATCCATATCTTCACCTTATAAATCTACTTCGATTGTCTGTCCTTTTGGTACGAACTGGCGATATTTAACTCCTGCCATATCAAACATCTTCTTTGATGCCTTTGTCGTATCACTGCCTGCATATTTATCCTGCATATAGATAACTTCTTTCATACCGCTTTGAATGATAGCTTTTGCACATTCATTGCACGGAAATAATGTTACATAAACACGCGCTCCGTCAAGTGAGCCTCCACCATAGTTCAAAATGGCATTTAATTCTGCGTGACATACATAAAAATATTTGGTATGAAGAGGATCTCCTTCTCTCTCCCAAGGCATATCATCATCGTTGCATCCTATTGGCATTCCGTTATAACCAACTGACAAAATCTTATTATGATCATTTACAAGGCAAGCCCCTACCTGTGTATGATCATCTTTACTTCTCTGGGCAGATAGAATGGCAATCCCCATAAAATACTGATCCCAGGAGATATAATCTTTACGTTTCATTGTACATATTCCTTTCTGAATCTTTGTAGATATATTTTGTCATGTTTCTACGATATCGTCAACTTTTGATTTGTGGAGTAGTTTGATGAACTGAAGTTATTGGTGGAATATTATAAAAATGGTTATATGTCTGCGACGCGCTCTCGCTCGACTCACTACGCAGCTGTACTAAGCTCCTGAATGATCTTACGATCATCCACTCGCTAAGTGCAGGCGTGTTCCTACGGTCGCCGACATATAACCATTTTTATAATATTCAATAATTTCAGTTATCGAAACCACTGGTAGTGGTGTATGTTTTACTGTATTGGTATTTATAATAAACACTGTCTGTCACTACAAAAATTTAAAAACGATAACACTCAACATACACACCACTTAAGTTTTTCAATCTTGTAATTGTCCACACTTTAGACTTCAGGTATATGATAAAAAATAAATAAACGATCGGAAGCGCAGCATTAGAATTTTGCCACATTTTTTGCGGATTCGCAGCCGGCTTGGTGTGCTGTCTGAGCCTCATAGAGTTCTGATTTAAACACCCTTGAAGGCGAGTTGCACAAGGAAAGCCGGCGGATCAGCGATCTGCAAAAAACGTGAGTAAAATTCTCTAGCTGCTCTTCCGATCGTTTATTTATTTTTTATCATATACTTGAAATCTACAGTTGGCCAACTTACAAAATTAAATTTTACATCTCAAATTCTTCATGTGCTGCATTCATTGCTTTCACCATATCTTCCTGGTTTACAAGCACTGTAACACGGATCTCAGATGTAGAGATCATTCGAATGTTTACATCTGCTTTATATAAAGCGTTAAACATACGAGCTGCCATTCCATAGTGGTTTAATAATCCTTTTCCGATAATTGATACTTTGGCAACTTCTTTGCTTGCTTTGATCTCTTCATAATAGCTGTCTGGAAGGTAATCTTCTAATGCTTTAACTGCGATATCTAATTCTTCTTCTTTGACTGTGAAGGAGATATCTTTCTTGTCATTATGTCCAACTGACTGCAAGATCATATCTACGTTTACATTTTTCTTTGCTAATACATTGAAGATCTTGAATGCCATACCTGGTGTATCTTCGATTCCCATAACTGCGATTCTTGCTGCATCATCATCTCCTGCTACACCGCTGATCTCGTTGTCTCTTGATTTTACGCTTTCTTTTACGACAGTTCCTTCTTCTGTTGTAAGACTTGATCTAACAACTAAGGCAACTCCATGTTTCTTAGCAAGTTCTACAGAACGATTATGAAGTACTCCTGCTCCGAGTGTTGCCATTTCTAACATCTCATCATATGTGATCTCATTTAATTTTTTAGCCTCTGATACTTTTCTTGGGTCTGCTGTATAGACTCCGTCTACGTCTGTATAAATCTCACATGCATCTGCGTGTAACGCTGCTGCCAGTGCTACAGCTGTTGTATCAGATCCACCACGTCCAAGTGTTGTGTAGTTATCGAACTGGTCAACTCCCTGGAATCCTGTAACGATTACGATCTTTCTCTGTTCTAATTCATTCATGATACGGTCTGTATCAATTCTTTTGATTCTTGCATTGCTGTATACAGAAGTTGTATGCATTGCTACCTGGAATGCATTTAGGGAAACAGCAGGAACTCCAAGAGAATCCATTGCCATTGCCATTAATGATACAGAAGTCTGTTCTCCTGTTGTTAATAACATATCCATCTCTCTTCTGGATGGATTAGGATTGATCTCTTTTGCTTTTGCGATCAGTTCATCTGTCATCTTACCCATTGCTGATAAGACAACAACAACATCATTTCCTTTTTTATAATCTTCAATACATCTTTTTGCAACGTTCATGATACGATCTTTATTTCCTACAGAAGTACCACCAAATTTCTTAACTACTAGCATCTTGTGCCTCCTAAAATTATTTCTCTTATTTTTGTAATAACCGATTCATTAAATCATAAGCGTGAGAAATGACAATTCCTGTCTCTCTCGCTGCTTCTTCGCTGTACTCTTCCTGACCTTCATAATCTTTCGTGCTGTCGTAGATCATAAATGGTATCGGTTCTTTGGAATGGGTACGGATCGCAATTGGTGTCGGATGATCCGGTCCGATCAGAATTCTAAAATCCTCTCCAGCTTTCTCAAGTTCTTCTTTGACAACCTTCACAACTTCTTTATCAAGATGTTCGATTGCTTTGATCTTATTCTCAAGACTTCCCTGATGACCCATCTCATCAGGTGCCTCTACATGAATATAAGCGAAATCATCATTTTTTTCAAGTAGTGCTTCAACTGCTGCCATCGCTTTCCCATGATAATTCGTGTCAAGACCGCCATTGGCACCCTCTACATCAAGATTTCTCATGTTTGCTCCAACTGCGATTCCTTTTAACAGATCGACGGCAGATACCATAGCTCCATTCATTCCAGTCTTCTCTTTAAAATCGTCCAGTGCCGGTTTCGTCCCTGCTCCCCAGAACCAGATGCTGTTTGCTTTATTCAAGCCTTTCTCAGCTCTTGCTTCATTGATCGGATGATGATTTAAGATATCAAAACTCTTTTCCATCATCTCTTTTAGCTTCTCCTGCTTTGGAAGATACTGCCCGATCTTCTGTCCTAAAACATCATGAGGTGGTACAAGTTCGACTACTTCTCCATGATCCCAGATCGTTAAATGGCGGTAGCTGACTCCCGGATAAAATTTATATTCATCATCTTCTAATTCTTTTCTCACAGCTTCGATCAGGATCGCTGCTTCCTCAGAAGTGATCTCTCCTGCGCTGTGGTCGATGATCGTCTTATCTTCATAATCTTCGTCTTCAGATACGGTTACAACGTTACATCTAAGTGCAATATCTGTATCTTTCATATCAACACCAATGCTTAATGCCTCAAGGGGTGATCTTCCGGAATAATAAACCTGTGGGTCATATCCTAACATAGAAAGATTGGCTACATCACTTCCTGCTGGTAAATTGGATGGTACTGTATAAGCGATTCCCTGTTCGGAAACTTTCGCCATCTCATCCATCACTGGTTTGTCTGCTAACTGAAGTGGTGTCTTCCCACCTGCTGCTTCGATTGGCTCGTCAGCCATTCCATCTCCTAAAACAATAACGTATTTCATTCTGTCCTCCAAAAATGTGTCATGTATATTTATACATCTATTCCATTGCAATTATTTTTACATAAGATACATCTTCTATCTTCTCAACATCCTGAATCATAGCCGAGACATCCGTCTCGCTGTCTTCGATGTCAACACTGACTGTTAAGAGTCCCTTTCCATTAATTGGAATACTCTGGTGGATCGTCAGGATATTTGCCTTATAAAGTGCAAAAATGTTAAGGATCGAGGCCATAACGCCAGGCTGGTCATCGACTTCGATCACGAATGTGATACTACGTCCTTTCTTACCAGCATAAAATGGGAAAATATCATCCTTATACTTATAATAAGAACTTCGACTGATTCCCACCTTCTCTGTAGCTTCTAATACAGAAACTGCTCTCTTTGAATCTAACAGTTTCTGGACCTCTAACACCTTTAACAACACTTCTGGAACTGCTTTCTTTTTAATTACATAATAGTTGGTTTCTTTCATGTCTGGTTCCTTTTGTTTTCCTGTGGTGTACAGTTGTCTTTGCACAAAATACTACCACAGATATTTTTATGATGCAATAGAAAATTTGGTTTTAAAATAAATACATGATCTGACCGGAAGTTTTCTGTTTAATTTTCTTCCTTCTTACTGTTGTTATCCCATGCAAGATAGGCATTCATAAATCCATCCAGATCCCCATCTAATACAGCGCTTGGATTTCCGCTTTCAAAGTTTGTTCTGTGATCTTTTACCATTGTATAAGGCTGCAGGACATAGGATCTAATCTGGTTTCCCCATCCATTATCCCCAACATCACCTCGGATATCTGATAATTTTTCCAAATGTTGCTGCTGTTTTAACAGATACAGTTTTGTCTTTAACATCTTCATTGCCTGATCTTTGTTCTTGTGCTGTGAACGCTCATTCTGGCACTGTACAACGATTCCTGTTGGTAAATGCGTAATACGGATTGCGGAATCTGTTTTGTTGATATGCTGTCCACCAGCTCCACTTGCACGATATGTGTCGATCCGGATATCTTCATCTGCAATCTCAACTTCTATATCATCTTTGATATCTGGCATTACATCACAGGATGCAAACGATGTCTGTCGTTTTCCTGCTGCATTGAATGGAGAAATTCGGACAAGACGGTGAACACCTTTTTCAGATCGTAAATATCCATAAGCATTCATTCCCGTGATCTTCACAGTAACAGATTTGATCCCTGCTTCATCCCCATCAAGATAATCAAGAACTTCTGTTCCATAACCTTTCTTTCCTGCCCATCTTGTGAACATACGGTATAGCATTCCTGCCCAGTCGCAAGACTCTGTTCCACCTGCCCCTGCATGTAGTGTAAGAATTGCATCATCCTTATCATATTCACCTGTTAGCAGTGTTGAAATACGTAATTCCTCATATGTTTTTTCAAATTCATCCATCAAAGCAGTGGCTTCTTCGATCAGATCGGCATCTTCATCTTCTTCTGCCATATCGATCAAAGTCTCGATATCTTCATATTTTGTTTTCAGATCATCATATTCTTCCACGACACCTTTCAGGCTTTTGACTTCTTTCATAACATTCTGGGATTCCTCAACATTATCCCAGAATCCTGGTTCTTCCATATTCAGTTCTAATTGATCAATTCTCTCTTTTTTTGCTTCTAACGCAAGGGAACCACTAAGATCTTCTAGTGGTTCCTGAAAAGAGTTTAATTTATATTTTAATTGTTCTGCTTCAATCATTGATAAAAAACTCCTTATTTATTCCTTCCGCAGCAGTTCTTATACTTCTTACCACTTCCACATGGGCAAGGATCATTTCTGCCGACTTTTGCTCCTTTTCTTACATAAGGCTTCTTCTCAACTTCTGCATCTTTGTTTGTTCCAGTGATCTTTGGAGCTTCTTCTCTCTCGATCTTCTGCTCAACCTGTACGTGGAACAGTGCACCTGTTGTCTCTTCCTGAATTGCCTTTGTCATATCATTGAACATCTCAAATCCAGCCATACGGTATTCAACAACTGGATCTCTCTGTCCATATGCCTGAAGACCAATTCCTTCTCTTAATTGATCCATATCATCAATATGATCCATCCACTTGCGGTCGATGACTTTCAGTAAGATAATACGTTCAATCTCACGAAGATCAAAGTCTTCGAATTCTTTTTCTTTCTGTTCATATAATGCAACTGTTTCTTCCTGTAATCTTGCTACCAGATCATCAACTTTACCAGAAGATTTCTCTGCATCTGTTAATACGATCTTATTCAGTGGTACAATTGGAAGCAACTCTGCATTCAGTGCTGCCAGATCCCACTCTTCTGGTGGAAGCTCATCACTGATCACCTGATATACATGATTTGCAACTGTTTCTTTCATCATGCCTAAAACAGATTCTTTCATGTCATCTCCGTCAAGAACACGGCGGCGTTCTTTGTACATAACTTCTCTCTGTTCATTGTTGACTCTATCATAATCTAACAGATTCTTACGAATACCAAAGTTGTTATTCTCAATCTTCTTCTGGGCTTTCTCGATCGTCTTGCTGATCGTCTTATGCTGGATTTCTTCTCCTTCTGGAATTCCCAGTGCATTGTATATACTGATCATTCTTTCAGATCCAAACAATCTCATCAGATCATCTTCCAGTGATAAATAGAACTTAGATTCACCTGGATCTCCCTGACGTCCAGCACGACCACGTAACTGGTTATCGATACGTCTGGATTCATGACGTTCTGTACCGATGATCTTTAATCCGCCAAGTTCTGCAACACCATCTTCCAGCACGATGTCAGTACCACGACCAGCCATGTTCGTAGCGATCGTTACGGCACCAATCTCACCTGCGTGAGAGATGATCTCTGCTTCTTTCTCGTGGAATTTCGCATTCAGTACGTTGTGTTTGATTCCACGTTTCTTAAGCATTGCACTTAATTCTTCAGACATCTCGATGGTGATCGTACCAACTAAAACAGGCTGTCCTTTTGCATGAGATTCAATGATATCTTCGACAACAGCATTCATCTTCTCACGTTTTGTCTTGTAGATCGCATCATCATGATCGATTCTCTGAACTGGTTTGTTTGTTGGAATCACAACAACGTCCATTCCATAAATCTCTCTAAATTCCTGTTCTTCTGTAAGTGCAGTACCTGTCATACCTGCTTTCTTGTCATATTTATTGAAGAAGTTCTGGAACGTGATCGTTGCAAGAGTTTTGGATTCTCTCTTGACCTTTACATTTTCCTTCGCTTCGATTGCCTGATGCAGACCATCAGAATAACGTCTTCCTGGCATGATACGTCCTGTAAATTCATCGACGATCAATACTTCATCATCTTTTACTACATAGTCTTTGTCTTTAAACATTAAGTTATGTGCACGAAGTGCTAAGATGATATTGTGCTGGATCGCAAGGTTCTCTGGATCTGCAAGATTCTCGATATGGAAGAATTTCTCGACTTTCTTCACGCCATCTGCAGTCAGCATGATCTGTTTATCTTTTTCATTGACAAGGAAATCTCCATCTTCTTCGATATCCTCGTTCATTAAGATATCCATCTTGGATAATTCACCATCAGAACTTCCTCGTTCCATCTGGCGGGCTAAGATATCACATGCACGGTACAATTCTGTAGACTTACCACTTTCACCGGAAATAATCAGTGGTGTTCTTGCCTCATCAATCAGTACGGAATCGACCTCATCGACGATCGCATAATGAAGATCTCTCTGTACAAGATCTTCTTTCTCAATGACCATGTTATCTCTTAAGTAGTCAAATCCTAATTCATTGTTTGTAATATAAGTAATATCACAGTTATATGCTTCACGACGTTCATCATTCTCCATATCATTTGTAACAACACCCACAGTTAATCCAAGAAAATTATGAACTTTTCCCATCCACTCGGCATCTCGAGTTGCCAGATAATCATTGACTGTTACGATATGAACGCCCTTTTCTTCCAGCGCATTTAAATATGCAGGTAACGTGGATACTAAAGTTTTACCTTCACCAGTTCTCATCTCTGCGATACGTCCCTGATGCAGGATGATACCACCGATCAGCTGTACACGGTAATGTTTTAAACCGATCGCACGGCTACTGGCTTCTCTTACTGTTGCATATGCTTCTGGTAACAGATCATCTAATGTCTCTCCATTTGCAAGTCTTTCTTTAAATTCAACAGTCTTATGTCTTAGTTCCTCATCTGACAATTTCTGCATGGACTCATCGAGTGCTTCGATCTTGTCAACCGTCTTGCTGATTCGTTTTAGTTCCTTATCACTGTGAGACCCAAATACTTTATCAAATAAACCCATAAATAATCTCCTAAGTTTCTTTTTATGATTGTTCCATCTTGTGATCGTTCTGTCTCTGACATCTGATATCAAGATAGTCTTATATCTATTATATAGTCTTTGCTATTGTAACACTTAACATTATAAGGTGCAAGTTAACTAATTGTAAAAATTCTCAATAAATTTTGAATTTTTTATAAAAAAAAGTATGAAAAAAGGAGATCCTTGTCATAAGGATCTCCTCCATCTTCCGATCTTCTAAAATTCAGGTTCGATCAGTCCGTATGTATTTCCTTTTCTCTTGTATACAACATTGACTTCAAATGTATCAGCATTGCGGAATACAAAGAAATCATGTCCTAATAATTCCATCTGTACACAAGCTTCTTCTACATCCATTGGTTTGATAGCAAACTTCTTGCTTCGGATGATTCTGATCTCATCATCTTCCACATCGTCTTCCTGCTCCATAAATTCCTGTTTGAAGCTTGTTCCATCATATTTCTGATTCATAAGTCTTGTTTTATATCTGCGGATCTGGCGTTCGATCACATCTACTACCAGGTCAATAGATACATACATGTCTTCACTGCCTTCTTCAGCACGGATAATGTGCCCTTTCATAGGAATGGTAACTTCTATCTTCTGTCTTCCCTTCTGAACACTTAAAGTTACATTCACGATCGTATCGTCTACTAAATATTTGTCGAGACGTCCGAGTTTCTCTTCAATTGCTGCTTTGATACCTTCTGTAACTTCAATGTTCTTTCCACTAATAATGAATTTCATGGCTCCCATCTCCTTTACCTTTTTTGTATGAATTCATTATAACATATAATTCTGATTAAGAAAACAAAATCTTTTTATAAATAGTAAACAAAACATATGTTTCTTTTTGAAGTTATCCACAGTTATTATTTGTCGAATTGTGGATGTGGATAATGTGGATAACTCTGTGGGTAACTCATTTTTGGCTAAAATATGCCATTTCTGTATGTTGATAACTTTGTGGGTATTTTGTTAGCAATATGTGTGTAATTTTTCCATTAAAAAATCAACCTGCTTTTTGTTATACAACTAGCACAAATCGACAAAAAGCGGTTGATTTTTAATTTATGAGTCACTATATAAAAAATAGCTTAAATTGTCTGAAAATTAGGCATTTTGAAGATATCGCTCGACTGAATACACACAGTTGGCACCATCTGACACCGCCGTCACCACCTGACGAAGATTTTTGCTTCTTCCATCCCCTGCAGCAAAGATTCCCGGAATATTTGTAACACCGTCTTCTCCTGCGATAATATATCCTTTTTCGTCTGTTGATAACTTCCCAGATAAAAGCTCGGAAGCTGGTTTTGTCCCCACAGCGATAAAGATTCCATCAACATCTAGTAACTTATCCACATGGTTATCTACATCTTGTATATGAAGTTTCTCCACAACCTCATCTCCATCGATTTTTGTCACGATCGTGTTCCATAAGATTTCAATCTTGTCGTTCTTCTTTACTTCATCCTGAAGAATCTTTGCACCACGAAATTCATCTCTTCGATGGATCAGATAAACTTTTTTACACATACGGCTTAAGAATATTGCATCTTCCAATGCAACATTTCCACCACCAACAACTGCTGTTACCTTATTTCTAAAAAATGCTCCATCACATGTTGCACAATAAGATACTCCCATTCCCTTTAATTTTTCTTCTCCTTCTATTCCCAAAGTCTGATGAACTGCTCCTGTTGCAAGAATGATCGTCCTTGTTTTTAATGTATCTCCATTCTTAAGCATGATCTCTTTGATTTCTTCGTCTGCATAGATTTCTTTAACTTCTGCTGTAATACTTTTAGCACCAAGTTCTTTCGCATGCTCTGAAAATTTTAATCCAAGATCCATTCCATTTGTCTTTGGAATTCCAGGATAATTATCAACTTCATAAGTCTGTACAACCTGTCCTCCTGGCATATATTCTTTCTCGATCATAACAAAATCAAGCATTGCTCTCTGTGCATAGATTGCTGCAGACATTCCAGCTGGTCCGGAACCTATAATTACTAAATCGTATATTTTCATGATATTATCTCCTTTTACTCAAAATTTCTGCCTTATTCTTTCTTCATTAGTTTTAATAAAACTCCACTGTATCTTGGAAGTGTGATCGTAAGCTCACTGTCTTTTCCTTTTTTCTTTAGATGAATATTTTCTTTACGTTTCTTCATCGTTCCACCATACTGTTCCCATTCAGTATGTAACAATGTTCTTCTCGTATGGTGTCCTTTGATCGTTAATTTATAATCTTTCTGCTCTTTGTCAGAGAAATTAAAGATTCCAACGATCTTGTGATCTGCCGTTTTTCTTCCGATCGCATAAATACATCGTTCTTCCTGATGGCAGTCCAGCCATTCAAAGTTTTCTCTATGATAATCATAATGGAAAGCTTTTTCTTTCTTGTAAATGTCATTTAATTTGACCATATATTTATGGAAGGCATCATGAATCGGATATTTTAAGATCATCCAATCTTGTTCCTGTGCTTCGCTCCATTCCCTGATCTGTCCAAATTCATTCCCCATAAAGTTTAATTTCTTTCCTGGATGGATCATCATATACATATACATAGCCCTTGCCTGTGGAAATTTATCTTCATAATCCCCATACATCTTCTGTAAGATCGTTGCCTTGCCATGTACAACTTCATCATGACAATATTCTAACATATAACGTTCATTCCAGAAATACACCATAGAGAATGTTAGTTTGTGATAATCACGACTTCGATATTCTGGTCCAGTCTGAAAATATTCCAGAGTATCGTGCATCCATCCTAAATCCCATTTGTAATCAAATCCTAACCCGCCTTTCCATACAGGTTCTGTCACACCTGGATAAGCAGTGGAATCTTCTGCGATCAGCATAGCGGTTGGATGACGTTGTTTTAAACCTAAATTGAATGCTTTTAAGAAGTCGATCGCTGTATCATTGACTCCTCTGCTTTCATCTCCCTGCCAGTAGATCAGGCGGCTCACTGCATCCATACGGATTCCATCAAAATGATACTCTTCCAGCCAATAGTTGGCCGCTGATTGCAAGAAGCACTGAACTTCTCTTCTGGAATGAATAAAGTTGCAACTTCCCCATTCACTCTCTCCAGTATCTTTATTATCGTATTCATATAATGGAGTTCCATCATATAATTTCAGTCCATATCCATCTACTGCAAAATGAACTGGCACAAAATCCATAATGACTCCAATCCCTGCCTGATGCATCATATCAACAAATTTCATTAATTTATCTGGAGTTCCATAACGTTTCGTTGGTGCAAAAAATCCAGTGTTTTGGTATCCCCATGATCCATCAAATGGATGTTCTGACAGTGGCATTAATTCTACATGGGTATAATTATTTTGTTTTAGATATGGAACGAGCATCTTGGCAATCTCATCATACTGATACCAGCCATTCTCATCTTTCTTATTCATTCTCCATGAACCCATATGCATCTCATAGATATTGATGGCATCTTCCATTCCGACACTTCTCATCTGCATCCATGATCTGTCATTGAATCTGTATGTTGTGATATCTCTGATAATAGAACATGCCCCCGGTCTTAGTTCCATCTCAAATCCATAGGGATCACAATGTTCCTGCCGGTTTCCATCTGGTCCGTAGATGCAGTATTTGTACATCTGACCTTCTTTAGCTTTGTCGGAGTAGAATAAAAAGAAACCACTTTGTGCGTCTTGTTCCATAAATTCTTCATTCCAGTCATTAAACTCCCCAATGATCGATATCCTGGAGGCTCTTGGTGCATAGGTTACAAAACGAATCTTATCACCGTCTTTATGTGCACCCATATAACGATATGCATCAAATAATTTTCCATCATAAAAATCTTGCCGGTTCATGTTTGTGCCTCCTTTTATCATACAACTGTTGTTTTTCATTCATATGTATATTATAATAAATGTATGTGTATACAACAACCACCAAAATAGTGTTTTTGGTGGTTATCGAACATTTTTCATTGTTTTGTAGATTATCTTTTTTATATGATTTTAAAGGAGTTTTTGATATGGTAGAGAAGAAAACTGATCGTCGTATTTTGAAAACAAAACGTGCGCTCAGAGAGAGCCTGCTTTATTTATTAAAAGAACAGCCAATACAAAAAATATCCGTTTCCCGCCTATGTGAGAAATCGGATATTAACCGCAGTACATTTTATACGTATTATTCCAGTCCGATGGATCTTCTGGAGTCGATTGAAGATGAAATTCTAAATACACTAGAAGAAGATATGATCCAGTTTGAGAAGGAAAATTCAATTTCACAGTTGATGAATTCTATTATCTTTTATATCAGTGAGCATAAGCAGTTGGTAAGATTGTTGTTCTCAGACCATGGTGATCCAGGATTTCAAAATAAACTTCTGCTTGCCACCCAACACTGGACCATGCCAATGTGGCAGAGCCGCCGGCCTGATTACGATGCGGAGGCTTTGTCTTCTTTGCATATTTATATTGTGAGCGGATGCATGGCTGTGATCCAACAGTGGATCACAGGTGGATTTCAGGAGTCCGAAGAGGAAGTTTCTTCTTTGTTGGAGAAATTGTCTGCTTCTACTTCGGCTGGATTTTTGCAAGGGAAATAAATAAAATGGATTTTCATAATACATACTGCTATTATAATCATCGATTTTTTCACTTAAAAATGAATTATAAACTTTGATCAATGCATCAATTACTGATCAATTACAAATTCATCTAATACTTCCTGCAGTCTTTCAAAGAACATACTAGCATGATATCCATCTGCGGATGCATGAGATATCGTCAAAGCAGCAGACAGCTTTCTTCTGCCCTCTTCTTCCACATATTTTCCAAATGTAATGATCGGAAATAGATTTGGTCTTCCGGTTGGCACCCATGTGCTGTAGCCTGTGAAATCCATCCATGGCACACAGGAGATACAAAAGAAGTTTGGCGGCTGCCCTTCTTTTCCTTTGGGTCCTTTGACATCTTTGTATGTTTCCATATCATTTATAATGTTTTGATAGCATGTCTGAAAATCATCATCATAATAAGACCAGATGTCTGAAAATGTATGATCATCTTTGTGAAAGATCGTAAAGTTTGGATGCATCACATCAAAATAACCAGGTCTTCCTTCCTGATCGACTCCCATTTTAAATTCTCTTTTCTCATTGACAACTTTTCCTGTGCAGTAAATAAATGCCGGATAAAACTTTAATCCACATTTTTTGACCTGCTGATACAGATTTTCCACATCTAGACGTACTGTAACAGTATAACCGCATGGTATCATCTGCATATAATATTCAAAATGTTTCTGTCGTTCCCATTTTTCTGGGTCTAGTAAATAAAACATGTCAGACACCTCCTTTTTTAGCTTTCGATATCAGATCATTTCATATCCACCTAAAACTACCGGCATTTTCAATACTTCCAATACTCTCTCAAGCAATACTCCTTCTCTGTTTGGATAATCAAATCCATAACTTGCCTTGATTGCCTGTGTGATAAACTGCACACCCTTATCCAGTGCGATTGGCAGACTGTCTCCGTCTAACAGGCTTCCTATCATAACAGAAGTATAAGCATCTCCTGTTCCCGGATAAAATGTTGGGATATAACGGCATTTTATCTTCCAATATGTATTACAAGTTCTATCGTAAGCGATCACATTAGAATCTTTATCTTTCTCTTTATCTGGAACACTTGTCACAACAATGATATCTGGTCCCATATCAGACAAACGTTTTACCCATTCTTTGATCTCTTCATCGGTTGTTGTCTGTTTGTATTCTTCCCCTAATAAAAGACTTACTTCTGTAAAATTGGGTGTAATAATGTCAGCTTTTGTTACCAGACGTTTCATTCCTTCAACTAATCCTTGATCCATCGTTGAATACAAGTTTCCATTATCTCCAAGGACTGGATCGATCACAACCATATTATCCTCTGTTCCAAAATCATCAATAAATCCGGAAACGATCTCAATCTGACGTTCAGATCCTAAGAATCCAGAATAAATACAGTCAAAATCGATATTTAGCTCTTTCCAATGATCGATATAGTCCTGCATATGATCTGTAAAGTCTACAAAACTAAAGGTATCAAATCCCCCAGTATGATTGGAAAGGATCGCTGTCGGCAATGGACAGACCTGCACTCCCATGGATGAAAGGATGGGAATGATCGCTGTCAACGAAGCTCTTCCAAAACCAGACAGATCATGAATTGCTGCCACTCTTTTTACACTATGCTTCATTTTGTTTCTCCTTTTTATAATCCGATCATTGTACTATTTTAAACGGAACGTCAGGATTCCTTTGTAATCGATCACATGGATCGCTTCATCTTTTTTCATCTGTTCCATCATCGCTTCTGGATCTTTCACATCTCTGCTTTCTAAGAATCCTCGTACTTCAAACTGATTCATAGGATGTCTTCCGATAATGGATTTAACCGCTTCATAGTCATCTTCAATCTCACTGAAAAATGCACCAGAACTCATCATCTCAATCGAAATACCACCAAGTGTCTCAACCGCATATCGCATGCGTTCTTCAGATACAACATTCACATCTGCTTCTGCTGGCGGACGAACTGGTGTATTTAAGTATAGTCTGTCATATTTTAATTCTTTTAATAATTCTTGAAACTTAAGAATAGACTGCTCATCATCGTTGATCCCATCAACTAGCATGATTTCCAACCAAAGTTCTCCTTCATACATGTGAGTGAACTTTTTGAGACCTTCAAATTCTTCTTCAAATTTGATCGTTCCATAAGGTCGGTCGATCTTCTTGGAAATTTCCTGGTTATAAGCATCCAGAGATGGCAATACCATATCAGCATGGCATAATTCTTCTCTGACTTGTGGATCAGAAAGCAACGCACCATTTGTGATCACTGCGACTGGCTTGTCTGTTAATGCTTTCAGAGCAACTACTAATTCACCAAGATTTGCTGCTAAAGTAGGTTCTCCTTCTCCAACGACCGTTACGATATCAAATTTATCAGAGTCTTTAAGATACTGTTTAAATTCCGCTATGATATCTTCTGTTTTATAAAATTCCTGACGTTTATTTGTCATTTTATCGGTTCTTCCTAATTGACAGTAGATGCAGGAATAGTTACATGTCTTCTTAGGCAGTGGACTGATACCTAAGGATCTTCCTAGTCTTCTGGATGGGATCGGACCAAATACATATTTAAAATCGTTCATATTGATATTTCCTTTTCCTATTATTTTTGTATAATTCTTATTATACGGCACGTATACAAAATTTGTCTATATGAATTGTTCTTTGAAAACTCCTGAAATTTAATTTCTATGGGTTTTCTTTCTATAACTCTTGCGTTACAATAGTATAAAATAAACAGGAGGATATTAAGTAATTCAATGAAAAAAGATAAAAACATTCTGGTTGTTATGCCAGTAAAAGACGAACATAAAAAAACATTAGAACAACATTCTCAAGGCAATAAATTTATATACAGTTCATACGATAATGTAACTCAGGAAATGGTACAGGAAGCAAATGTGATCATTGGAAATGTAGATCCATTTTACTTACAGGAAGCAAAAAACTTAGAATGGCTGCAGCTTAATTCAGCAGGGGCTGATCCTTATGTGAAGAAAGGCGTGCTTCCTGAAGATGTAATATTGACGAATGCTACAGGGGCCTATGGACCAAGCGTTGCAGAACATATGCTGGCAGTCTTATTTTCCCTACAAAAGAAATTACATCTATACAGAGATAACCAAAATCAATGTGAATGGCAAGATGAAGGAGGTGTCATGTCCTTATGCGGAGGAACACTTCTGATCGTGGGACTCGGTGACATCGGATTATACTTTGCAAGATTAATGAAAAATTTTGACTACCATATCATCGGAATCAAACGAAGACCAGGGCAGGTACCGCAAGATATCGATGAACTCCATACCATGGATGATCTGGATAAATTGCTGCCCAAAGCAGATGTTGTATTATCTGTACTTCCAGATTCTAAAGCAACACGAAATATCTTCAATAAAGATCGTTTTGAAAAAATGAAGAACACCTCAATCTTGCTAAATGCTGGAAGAGGCAGTGCAGTTAATACAGAGGATCTTTGCGAAGCATTGATCCAAGGACAAATTTATGGAGCAGGACTGGATGTTACAGACCCAGAACCGCTGCAGACGCAACATAAATTATGGAACGTAGAAAATGTGATCATAACTCCACACGTAGCCGGAGATTTTCATCATCCTGCAACTTTATATCGAATCGTAGATATTATAGCTGGAAACCTGCAAAGGTATCTGGAAGGAGAACAATTGATGAATATTGTTGATACTACAACTGGATGTAAACTCTGATTGATAGTGTTGCATGTATGAGTCAGAAAGAACAAGAGAAGAAATATTTATAAGAATAAAGGGTGACACTACAAAAATTTAAAAACGATAACACTCAACATACACACCACTTAAGTTTTCCAATCTTGTAATTGTCCACACTTTAGACTTCTGGTATATGATAAAAAATAAATAAGCAACCGAAAACGCAGCATTGGAATTTTGCCATATTTTGAACAAATTCGCAGCCCAATTGGACGAATGTCTGAGCTTCAAAGACTTTTGTCTGAAACAAAACTTCAGAGCGAGTTCTCGTAGGAAATTGGGCGGATAAGCGATTTGTTCAAAATGTGAGCAAAATTCCACCGCTGCGTTTTCGGTTGCTTATTTATTTTTTATCATATACTGAAAGACTACAGTTGGCCAACTTACAAAATTAAAATTTACAGTAAATTATCAGCTAATTCTTCCATAGTCTTAATATTCTCATCATTCATCGTAGATTTGATCGTTACAACTGGATCTACCATCTCGATATTCTTAAATCCTTCTACGATACCTTTCATGATTTTTGCTGCCATTGGTGCCCATGATCCATTTTCCATAAATGCAACTTTACGTTTCTGATAGTTCTTAGCTTTTAAGTGATGTAAAAAGTCTTCCATGCATGGGAAGATTCCTGCATCGTATGTTGCTGCTGCCAGTACCAGTCTGTCATAGCGGAATGCATCTTCGATCACTTCTGCCATATCATCTCTGGAAAGGTCTGCTACTACAACTTTTGGAGCTCCTTTTGCTTCTAAGATTTCTGCTAATTTCTTTGCTGCAGCTGCTGTATTTCCATGGATAGATGCGTATGCGATCAGGATTCCTTCGTTCTCTGGCTCATATTTGCTCCATGTGTCGTATAATCCAATATAATATCCAAGGTTTTCTTTTAAAATTGGTCCGTGTAATGGACAGATGATCTCAATATCTAATCCTGCGGCTTTCTTTAAGAGATTCTGTACCTGTACTCCGTATTTACCACAGATATTGAAATAATAACGTCTTGCTTCACATGCCCAATCTTCATCTGCATCTAAAGCTCCGAATTTACCAAATCCATCTGCTGAGAATAAGATTTTCTCTGATGTTTCATATGCTACCATAACTTCTGGCCAGTGAACCATTGGTGCCATAACGAACTGTAATGTATGAGATCCAAGAGATAATGTATCTCCTTCTTTTACTACGACTTTACGTCCTTCTAGATCAAATGTAAAGAACTGAGGGATCATATTAAATGTCTTGGCATTACCTACAACCTTAGCTTCTGGATATTTTTCTGCTAATACCTGTAAGCTTGCAGCATGGTCTGGTTCCATATGAGATACTACAATGTAATCTACGTTTCTTCCATCTAATGCTTCTTCTAAGTTTACAAGCCATTCATCTGTCTTGCATGCATCCACAGTATCCATAACGGCTACTTTCTCATCTAAGATCACATAAGAGTTATAAGAAACACCATTTGGTACTACATACTGGCTCTCAAATAAGTCAATGTCATGATCGTCTACACCAATATATTTTACTGAATCTGTAACTTTAATATCCTTCATTGTCTTACCTCCAAAATTAAATTCATTTTGCTTTTTCAACTTTTCTTACTATAACATAGTTTTGCCAAAATATCTAGTAGTAATAGTTACTATTTTTAATACAATTTCTTTTCAGATACAAAAATCCCCAAAACAAAACTTCAATCTTGCTCCAGGGATTCTTTATCATCTCTTTGGATGCTTCATGCAACTCTGATTATCTATGCATTGAGAAGCTATCCATATCATAACGTTTTAAGTTGTCTGTGATCTTGCGATCATCTGCGGATTTGATCATTGTTTCTCTGACTTTACGAGCTTTGATGATCTCTTCGTTACGGCTTGGTCCACCAACGCATCCGCCTTCGCATGCCATACCTTCGATGAAGTCTTCTGGTAATCTTCCTCTCTGTAAGAACATTAAAGCTTTCTTACATTCTGCTGCACCGTTAGCTTTGCATACTTTGATATCTTCGTTCTGTTCTGTCTCTTTCATGTATTCTAATACAGAATCTGTTACTCCACCAGAGTTTCCATAGAATTTACCGAAGATCGTAGAATCCTGATATGTATTCTCTGCTGGTTCTAATTCTACGTCTTTTGCTTTCATAATTGCTAAGATCTCGTTGTAGTTTAATGCATAATCTGCATTTCCTTCGATCTTCTGGTCTGCCACTTCTGATTTCTTGGCTACACATGGTCCAACAAATACTGTAACTGCATCTGGATCTTTTGCTTTAATCATTCTTGATACTGCACACATTGGAGATACTGTTGTAGAAATCATATCTGCAAGATCTGGATAATGTTTGCGAATCATGTTTACGAATCCTGGACAGCATGAAGTTGTTTTCTTCTCACCGTTTCTGTAAGCTTCTAACCATTCTTCTGCTTCGCTGCATGTTGTCATATCTCCACCTAAACCTGCTTCGATCAGATCTTCAAATCCAACTTTCTTTACTGCCTGTCTCCAGCTTTCCATTGTAATATCTTTACCAAACTGTCCTTCTGTTGCTGGGGCAAGGATCGCGTAGACTTTCTTACCTGCTTTCAAGTCTGCGATAACGTTTGTGATCCATGTCTTTGTTCCGATCGCACCGAATGGACATTTTGCTGCACACTGTCCACAACGGATACATTTTTCTTCATCGATCACTGATACTCCATACTCATCATAAGAAATTGCATCTACTGGACAGCTGTCTTTACATGGTCTTGATACATGAGCGATCGCATTGTATGGACAGGCTTTTGCGCACATACCACATTCCTTACATTTCTGAGGATCGATTCTTGATCTTGTATGTCCTGGTTCGATCGCTCCGAAACGACATGCTTTGATACAGTCTTTTCCAAGACAATTCTGACAGTTGTTTGTTACAACATAGCTTGAGATCGGACAGTCAGCACATGCTGATTTAATTACCTGCACGATATTTCCATCATCTTCTGCTCCTGGAGCTTTACCTTCTGCTAAACGAATTCTCTGTCTTACGATTTCTCTTTCTTTGTAGATGCAGCAACGGAATGTTGGTTCTGGTCCTTCGATCATCTTCTCTGGGATCAGATCTCTTTCTTCTTCTAAAGTCCCTTCAAACGATGCCTTTGCTACGAAATACAGTACATCTTTTTTCAGATTCTGAATGCTTGTTACATCATACATAATAGTTTACCCTTCCTTAAAAAACACTTAACTAAAACACCCTAGATATTGTTATTTTTTTATCTATGTGCATTATAACAAATATTTTCTTTTTTCTCTACAATGCTTAAAGAAAAGTACAAAAAATATGCAATTTTTTTAAAATTGTACAATTAACATTTTCTTAACGATGACTTTGTCCGTATATTGCATACAATTATTGTTAAAAGAAAGACACAATTGTCTGAAAATTTTTATCATTATAACTTGAAGTTATGGCAAACTATTATTTTTATGTATTTCACAAGCCTTATTCTATCTGTTATTGTATAGCTTATCGATAGAAAATTATTAGACTTATATAAATAGAAAGGATAGATTTATGAGACCATACAGATATGATATTGTTGGTAGTTTTTTAAGACCAGATTATTTAAAAGATGCACGTGCTGAATATGCAGAAGGAACTTTATCTGCAGACCAGTTGCGTGAAGTTGAAGATAAAGCGATCAAAGAGTTAGTTGAAAAAGAGAAAGCTGTTGGATTAAAAGCAGTTACTGACGGAGAGTTAAGACGTCGCTATTGGCATCTTGATTTCCTTGCTTCTTTAGTCGGAGTCGAGGAGATCAAAGCTGATCACTGGTCTGTTGCTTTTAAGGGACATCAGCCAAAAGCCGCAACGCTTGAGATTGTTGACAAAATTGATTTTGATGAAAACAGTGAATTCTTAGATCATTTCTCTTACTTGAAAGAAATTGCTGGGGATGTTGACTGCAAGATGACAATTCCTTCTCCTGCAATGCTTCATCTGATCTGTTGTGTTCGTGGAAGCGAAACTTACAAAGCGATCGATCGTTATAAAAATGAAGATGATCTGTATCATGAGATTGCTCTTGCTTATCAGAAAGCGATCAAAGCATTCTACGCTCGTGGATGCCGTTACTTACAGTTTGATGATACATCTTGGGGTGAATTCTGTGATCAGAATAAACGCGACGATTACGCAAGCCGTGGTCTTGACCTTGACCAGATTGCTAAGAATTATGTGAAAATGATCAACGAAGCTTTAGAAACTAAACCTGAGGATATGACAATTACAATGCATATCTGCCGTGGTAACTTCCGTTCTACATGGTTCTCTTCTGGTGGATATGAACCAGTAGCTGAGACTTTATTCGGTGGATGTAAGATCGATGGTTTCTTCTTAGAGTATGATAGTGACCGTTCCGGTGATTTCAAACCATTACGTTTTATCAAAGATCAGAAAGTTGTGTTAGGTCTTGTTACTTCTAAAAATCCAGAACTTGAAGATAAAACTGAGATTAAAGAACGTATTAAAGAGGCTGCTCAGTATGTTGCACTTGACCAGCTTTGCTTAAGTCCTCAGTGTGGTTTCTCTTCTACAGAAGAAGGAAATATCTTAACCGATGAAGATCAGTGGAAGAAGATGTCTCTGATTAAGGAGATTGCTGAGGAAGTTTGGGGATAGGATATCCGTGATACATATTTCATAATAATATAGTAAATAAAAGAATCCGGCATTACATTTTTGTGTTTGCCGGATTTCTTTATATCCAATTTTCATCTATTTCTTTTTTCAACTGGCAAAACATATCATAAAATTTTTCTTTTGCCTGTGAAATAATTGATAATGCAATATTCTGATTATAAGAATGTGTTACATTTCTATCCAAATAAGTGCTTTCTATTATAACATACTCTCTTATATTTTCTTATAAAAAATCAAAGAAAAAAGCCTCTGGAGACTAAATCCAGAGACTTAAAAGGGCTATTATTTACGTTTTTTATAATTGCGTTCTTCTTATTTTACGTTGAAGGCTTTAATTCCAGGATATACGGCACTGTCTCCTAAAGCTTCTTCGATTCTTAATAACTGGTTGTATTTCGCAACACGTTCTGATCTTGAAGGTGCTCCTGTCTTGATCTGGCATGTATTTAATGCGACGGCTAAGTCTGCGATCGTTGTATCTGCTGTTTCTCCGGAACGATGAGATGTTACAGCTGTGTATCCTGCTTTGTGTGCCATCTTGATCGCTTCTAATGTTTCAGAGATAGATCCAATCTGGTTTAATTTGATCAGGATAGAGTTTCCTGCTCCCATTTCGATACCTTTGGAAAGTCTTTCTGTATTTGTTACAAATAAGTCATCTCCTACTAACTGTACTTTATCTCCAAGTCTTTCTGTCAGTTTCTTCCATCCTTCCCAGTCTTCTTCATCTAATCCATCTTCGATCGAGATGATTGGATATTTCTCACATAATGCAGCCCAGTGCTCGATCAGTTCTTCTGCTGTATATTCTGTTCCTGCTTTTGGCAGTTTGTAATATCCTTTACCTTTTTCACTCTTCCATTCTGAAGATGCAGCGTCCATAGCGATCTTGAAGTCTTTTCCTGGTTCGTATCCTGCTTTTTTCACTGCTTCTAAGATTGTTTCGATGGCTTCTTCATCTGATTTTAATGCTGGCGCAAATCCACCTTCATCACCTACGGATGTAGCAAGTCCTCTTTCTTTTAAGATTGCTGCTAATGCATGGAATACTTCAGCACACCATCTTAAACATTCTTTGAATGATGGAGCTCCAACTGGCATGATCATGAATTCCTGTACATCAAGTCCTGATGATAATGCATGACATCCACCATTTACGATATTCATCATTGGTACTGGAAGTCTGTTTCCTGATACTCCACCTAAGAATCTGTATAGAGGTACTTCAAGAGATGTAGCTGCTGCTCTTGCTGCTGCGATCGATACAGCTAAGATTGCATTTGCTCCAAAGTTTGATTTATCAGCTGTTCCGTCTGCATCGATCATTGCTTTGTCTACTGCATATGTATCAGAAGCATCTAATCCGATGATTGCTTCACTGATCTTTGTATTGATATTTTCTACGGCTTTTGTAACACCTTTTCCTAAATATCTTTCTTTATCTCCGTCTCTTAATTCTAGTGCTTCAAATTCTCCTGTAGATGCACCACTTGGAGCTGTTCCTCTTGCAACTGTTCCATCAACTAATGTAATCTCAGCTTCTACGGTTGGATTTCCTCTGGAATCTAGGATTTCTCTTCCAACTACTTTTTCAATTTCTAAATAATTCATTTCGATTGTGACTCCTTTCCCTATACATAGCAGTACTCCTCGCTGGAAGAAGGGTAAGCTTCCAGTTTGAGATCATTTTGTTGCAGGTGTCGATCTCAATCGAGGAGTCCACATGATTCATTCACGTTTTTAGTTAGTGTTGTCTAACTGTTATTTATGATACTAGATTTGGATGGAAAAATCAATGGGGATATATGATAATAATTATCATATATCCCCTAGTTGATTATTTTCTTAATTTTTTGATCAACTCTTTTTTCGTTGTATTATTAAATGCCCATACACGTACATCATTTTTCGTTGCACTTCTATATTGTTTTTCTGAAATATATGTCAACTTTCCTTTTTCCTTTTTGCTATATATTTCTTTATCAATGACTCTATGTACTGTTTTTTCTGATTTTTCTAAATTTGTTGTAACTTTATTTCCATCCTCATCTTCGAAATGTCCTTCACGTTCAAAGAAATATGATGCTTTTTTTACAATTTTCTTTCCATTATACTTATAAATATAATATTTTTCCCTTTCAGAACCATTTTCACTTAATACTGAATACTGTAAGCCTGCAATTGTTTTCTGTTTTTTATTATATGCAATTATTTGATCCGATGTTGACCAAATTTTCTTTACTTTTCCTTTATTGTATGTATAAATATTTAAATTTCTAGCTTCGCCTTCTGCATTACTATTTAAATTCACAGTGACCAGTTCTTTTGTTCCGCCTCCTGTTACTTCAATTAATGAATAACTTGTAAATTTGGCTACTTTGTTTTTCTTGATTGCTTGTGCATAGGCTTTGTTCGCCTTCTTCTGTACTTTTTTTGATGCAGCTAATACATTTTGAGTTGAAACCAATGTTGTTGCCATTAAGGCTGTGATTGCTAAAGTTGTTAATTTTTTTGTTAGATTTTTTAATTTCATTGAAACATCCTCCTATCTTATTCTGTTACAATATGATATCCATAATCAGATAACATTTGTTGTGTTCCTAGTGGTACATAAACTGACATTTTTTCTGCATTAAATATACCAGAACCACTTCTTGCTTTTGAAATATAGCTTAGAATATCTTTTGACGCTATATTTCTAAGAAATTAAGTTTTCCAAACCAAATCATTAGAAAAAGCCTTCCAATAGATTTCTCCATTGAAAGGCTCTGTATATTCTTCGTATCTTCCGTAACGTATGATTAACGTTTTGAGAACTGTGGTGCACGACGTGCTTTGCGAAGACCTGGTTTCTTTCTTTCTTTCATTCTAGGGTCTCTTGTTAAGAATCCAGCTTTCTTTAATGTTGAACGGAATTCTCCATCAACCTGTAATAAAGCTCTGGAAATACCATGACGGATTGCTCCAGCCTGTCCTGTAAATCCACCACCATGAACGTTTACTAATACATCATATTTGTCAATTGTATCTGTTGCAACTAATGGCTGACGTACAACTACTTTTAATGTTTCTAATCCAAGATATTCATCAATATCTCTTTTGTTGATTGTGATTTTTCCTGTTCCAGGTACTAAATATACTCTGGCAACACTGTGTTTTCTTCTACCAGTTCCGTAATATTTTGCTGTAGCCACTGCTTCTTCCTCCTTCAAAAATTAATACTTGATCTCTAATGCTTTTGGCTGCTGAGCTGCATGGTTGTGCTCTGCACCTGCATATACGTGAAGTTTCTTAATCATCTGTCTTCCTAAAGGTCCTTTTGGAAGCATTCCTTTAACTGCAAGATAGATTACGTCTTCAGGTTTTTTAGCTAATTTTTCTTTTAATGTCTGTTCTTTCATTCCACCAACATAGTCTGAATGATGATAGTAGATCTTCTGGTCTAATTTCTTACCAGTTACTTTGATCTTCTCAGCGTTGATAACGATCACGTTATCTCCTGTATCGATATGTGGTGTATAAGTTGGTTTGTTTTTACCTCTTAAGATTGTTGCGATCTCAGATGCTAAACGTCCTAATGTATGTCCTGTAGCATCAACTACATACCATTCTCTTTCAATTGTTGATGGGCTGGCCATAAAACTTTTCATGGTGTTCCTCCTTAAAATTTCTATCAATCATATGTGTCTATATTAAATACTCCCACCGGGGCATTGGGGTAGTATTCTCTTGCATGTCACAGTTTCTTATTATATAATACGCAGCCGGGTGTGTCAAGATTTTTTCTTGTTGTTTTTGATAAATTTTTGATGTTATCCACAAGATGGTCTTGATTTTATAATTCTTTCCACAACATATGGGTGTATTATCCCTATGTATGTTGAAAAGCTGTTGATAAATCTTGTGAATTCCTATAAAAATGTGATTAATTTTTATTTTCTCAGATCAAGTATGCCACAATTGGTAATGTAATGATCGATAATAAAGTTGTCAACACAATTCCTCTGCTGCAAATGGAACTGTCTAATCCATAATCGATTGCCATCATCACTGCCATGCTTCCATTTGGCATTCCAAACATTAATACCATGATCCCCGAGAGAACAGGATCTAAATGAAACAGCCGGATCGCAAATGCTGCGATCATTGGGATCACCAGCATCTTTAAAAATGTAAACTGATACATCTTGATGTCTTTGAAAACTTCGATCAGCGGCATCTTCGCTAAAGATACCCCGGTAATGATCATGGAGAGTGGGATTGCTGCATTTCCTAAGTATTGTACAAAACTTACCGCAGGTGCTGGTGCGTCGATCTGAAATGCAAAAATCAATAACGCAGCCAGACATGCGACCATTCCTGGATTGATCATCTTTTTCCAGTGGAATATGATCTTAGCTTTTTGTCCTGTCTGCATGGCACGTTCTTTCTCAAAAAGATAAATTCCATAGGTGTAAAAGAGAATATTATATACCAGTGTATACAGTGCTACATAAAAAATAGCTCCTCTACCGTATAATTCTTCAATGATCGGAATCCCCATAAATCCAAGATTCGAAAAGATCAGCATCACTGCATAGATATTTCTTTCATCTTTTTTTACACCTAGAATACGAACAAATGCCGGACTGATCAGGATCAATACCACAAATAAGATCACTGCAAGGATCAGGTCCATGATCACAAGATTCCAGTTTCCATTTCCAACGGAACCGATCACGCCAGATATGATCAATGCAGGATTAAATATATTTACGATCAGTCCTGATATCTGTGAACTTGTATCATCACTGATCCATTTTTTCTTATAACTTAGGTATCCGATCAGCATAAAACCAAACAATACTAACAATTTCTGAAATATGATAAAGCTATTCTGCATTCTCGCGGTCCTCCGGATATTCAATCTGAATTAATGTCAAGCCTTTTGCTGGAAGTTTTGGTCCTGGTGTAACTCTTTCTTTGGATGCTAAGATTTCTTTGACCCATTGTGGTTCTTGTTTTCCTCTTCCGACCTCTAAAAGCGTTCCTGCCATTAAACGTACCATATTATAGAGAAAACCACTTCCTGTGACTCTCATTGTGATATATCTGCCATTTTGTGTCACATCACATTCGTAAATCTCTCTGACATAGGATGTAACCTGTGCTTTACTGCTGCACATACTGATAAAACAGTGTTCCCCTAAGAAATAAGAAGCTGCTTCTTTCATTTTCTCCACATCAAGTGGTACATATACAAAATGATGATGTCTGCTTGTCACGGGATTGTCGTATCTTGCATTGTAAAAGGTATATTCATATGTCTTTCTTGTATCCTGAAACCTTGGATGGTAGTCTAATGGCACTTCTTTGGAGTCCTGAATAATGATATCTTCTGGTAGTCTTGCATTTAATGCTTTTGCCATCTTCTCTCCCGGAATACGGCTTTCTGTGTCGAATACAGCTACATTTCCTAATGCGTGGACTCCTGAATCCGTTCTGCTGGCTCCGATCACTTTGATGTCTTCTCCTGTCAGTTCTGATATATGCTTATTTAAGACACCTTCGACTGTAATCTCGTTTGGCTGTACCTGCCATCCACAATAACCAGTTCCATCATAGGCTACGATTAATTTTACTCGTTTCATCGTATCTTACCTCCATGGACTGAAAAAGGATAAATAGATCATCACTGCTAAAAATACAAACAGGACGATATACGCTATTTTATCTCTTTTCTCGTATTTTAATGGTTTTAATTTAGTTCTTCCAACACCGCCATGGTAACAACGGGATTCCATTGCCATTGCAAGGTCATTCGCTCTTCGAATTGCTGCTACAAACAGTGGTACTATAATTGGAACCATGCTTTTTACTCGTTTTAAGAGACCTCCGGATTCAAAGTCGATTCCTCTGGCTGTCTGGGCTTTCATGATCTTTTCTAATTCTTCTGTTAGGATTGGAATAAATCTCAGTGCGATTGACATCATCATAGCAATCTCATGTACTGGTACTCCGACTTTATTTAAAAATCCCAGTGATTTGTCTAGTCCGTCTGTCAGTTCATTTGGTGTTGTTGTAAATGTCAGTAAAGACGTTCCTAATACCAGCATGATCAGACGACTTCCCAGATAAATAGTTGTCCTGATCCCTTCTGCAGAAATTGATATGATCCAGAACTGGATCACTGGTTTTCCTGGAATAAATAACATATTGATCATTACAGAGAATAATAAGATCACTGCAATTGCTTTTAATCCTCTTAAAATATATTTTACAGGTACCTTTGAAATCTTGATCGTTATGATCAAAAATAATAGTGACATCACATAAGTTGCAGGTGCTTTATGCATAAATAATGTAATGGCGTAGATCAAGACTGCAAATAATTTCACTCTCGGATCGAGTCTGTGGATCAGAGAGTCTTCTTTATAATATTGTCCAATTGTTATATCCTTGAGCATTTTATTTTCCTCTCAGTCCTTTTAGTCCTTCTAAAATTGCTTCTTTTGTTTCTTCTAATGTCAATAAATCCCTCTGGATTGGGAACCCTCTGTCTGCGAGTTCTTCACATACTTGACGATAAAACGGTACAGCAAGTCCTGCTTCTTCTAGTTCTTTCTTGTGAGAGAATACTTCTTTTTTATCTCCTTCATACATGACCTGTCCGCCATTCATAACGATCACACGTTGTGCATAGTCTGCAACATCTTCCATACTGTGTGATACCAGAATGATCGTGATCTTCTTTTCTTCATGGAGTTTCTTTAACAGATTTAAGATCTGATCTTTTCCGACCGGATCAAGTCCTGCTGTTGGTTCATCCAAAATAAAATATTCTGGCTCCATTGCAAGAATCCCTGCGATCGCTACTCTTCGCTTCTGTCCGCCAGATAATTCAAATGGCGATTTTTGATATAATTTCTCTGGTAATCCAACATCTTTTAAACATTTGACAGCAATCTCTGTTGCTTCTTCTTTTGTCTTTCCAAAGTTCATTGGTCCAAAACATACATCATCTAAAATCGTTGTCTCAAATAGCTGATGTTCTGGATACTGAAAACATATACCGACTTTTCCACGTAATTCTCGTAATGGGTATCCTTCTGAATATATATCTTCATCATCGAAATATATTGTTCCAGACGTTGGTTTAATCAATCCATTTAGATGCTGGATCAATGTTGATTTTCCAGAACCTGTGTGTCCGATCACTGCAATGAATTCTTCTTTTTTTATTTCTAAGTTTACATCTTTTAATGCGTAATTCTTCTTGCTAGAATTATCTTCATATGCGTAACTTACATGTTCTAAACGAATTGACATAATTCCTCCACCAGCTCTTCCTTTGTTGTTATCGTATCTGACAAGTTAACACCTTCTTTTTTTAGTTCCCATGCAAGTTCTGTTGCGTACGGAACTTCCAGACCTAATGTTTTCATCTCATCAACCCTTGAAAAAATCTCTTTTGGTTTTCCTTCCATGACAATCTTTCCTTGATCCATCACGATGATACGATCTGCTAAGATTACTTCTTCCATATGATGTGTTACCATAAGGATCGTAATATTCTTTTCTTTATTCAATGCTTTCACAAGAGATAAAACATGTCTGCGGCCTTCTGGATCTAGCATGGCTGTTGGTTCATCTAATACGATACATTCTGGTTCCATTGCCATGATCCCTGCGATCGCTACTCTCTGTTTCTGTCCACCAGAAAGATGATTGGGACTTGCTTCTTTATATGCGATCATTCCCACACCTGTAAGAGCCGCTGTGATCCTTGTCCAGATATCTTTGGAAGCTATTCCGAGGTTTTCTGGACCGAAGGCTGTGTCTTCTTCTACCGTTGTTCCTACGATCTGGTTATCTGGATTCTGAAATACGATTCCTGCACTCTGTCTGACTTTTAAGAGGGTACTTTCATCTTTTGTATCCATTCCTTTGATATATACTGTGCCTTCTGTCGGCATCAAAAGTCCATTGATGTGCTTCGCAAGCGATGATTTCCCGGAACCATTCTTTCCAAGGATTGCTACGAATTCACCTTTCTCAACATTGATATCAATATGATCGATTGCTGCAATCTCTTGTTTATCTTCTTCTGTATCTCCATAGGTCACATATTTGTGAACTAAGTCTTTTATTTTCAATATGGACATAATATTCTCCTATCTGATCCGTAATAAGGATAGTATACTATTTCCCATAAAAAAAGAAAAGTCTTATCCCAGTTGTTCCGGAATAAGACCTCTTTGTTGTTGTCGATTTGGAATTTAAATAATATAGTCAGTATTGAACTGTTGATTAAACTAATTCAAGTACTACTTTTAATGCTGCATCACCTTTACGCTGAGCAATCTTAACGATTCTTGTGTAACCACCGTTACGTTCAGCATATTTTGGTGCATACTCGTCGAATAACTTAGCTGTTAAATCAACTTTCTTTGTATTAGCTTTCTTACCAGCTGCTTCTGTAGGAACTTCTGTTACAGGATATAATACCTTTAACATCTGTCTTCTTGCATGTAAGCGGGATGGTAAATCTTTTTTGATTTCTTTCTGAACTGTTTCATAAACAGTAATTTTCTTACCATCTACAACTTCTTTCACGCGTTTTCCGTTTTCGTCTTTCTTAGCAACTTTAGCGTCAACTGTAACTGTTTCAAAGTTGTCTTTTTCTTTTACAGCTAAAGCGATCAGTTTCTCAGCTACCTTGCGGATTTCTTTTGCTTTTGCTTCAGTTGTAATGATTTTTCCATGATGTAACAGATTTGTTACTTCTGCACGGATCAGTGCTTTTCTCTGGGAAGCTGTTCTTCCTAATTTTCTGTATTTTGCCATTATAATGACCTCCTGTGTTTTTTCGCCTTGCTTACTTATGCCTTCAGCCTAGGCGGGTCTGGTTTCTATTCTTCTCCTGAACTTAGGGATAATCCTAATTCACTTAACTTAGCTAAAACTTCTTCTAATGATTTACGTCCTAAGTTACGAACTTTCATCATATCTTCTGAAGTCTTATTTGTTAATTCTTCTACTGTATTGATGCCAGCTCTCTTTAAGCAGTTGTATGAACGAACAGATAATTCTAATTCATCAATGCTCATTTCAAGAACTTTTTCTTTCTCGTCATCTTCTTTTTCTACCATAACTTCTGCTGTCTTGGCATTCTCAGAAAGATCTACAAATAAGTTTAAGTGCTCGCATAATACTTTCGCTGCTAAACTTACAGACTCATCTGGTGTTAGTGTTCCGTTTGTGAATACATCTAATGTTAATTTGTCATAATCTGTGATCTGACCTACACGAGTATTCTCAACCTTTAAGTTTACACGCTCAACTGGTGTATAAATCGCATCAACTGCGATCTCATCGATTGCTTTTCCTTCTTTGTCTGCTTTGTCTGCGCCTACATATCCGCGTCCGTTTGTGATTGTAAGCTCCATATCCAGTTTGCTGCTGTCATCACTTAATGTTGCGATCACAAGCTCTGGATTTAAGATTTCAATATCACTGTCCGCTTTAATATCTCCGGCAGTTACTACACCCTTTCCTGAAAACTCAATATAAGCCTGCTTTGTTTCAGCGGATGAGCTGTTGTTTTTAATTGCCAGAGATTTGATATTCATGATGATCTCAGGTACATCTTCTTTAACCCCTGGGATGGAACTGAACTCATGCAAAACACCTTTGATCTTTACTGAACTTACTGCTGCACCTGGCAGAGAAGAAAGCATGATACGTCTTAAGGAATTACCTAAAGTTGTACCATAACCTCTTTCCAAAGGTTCCACAACAAAGCGTCCAAAACGGTTATCTTCTGAAATCTCATTAATCTCAATATTTGGTTTTTCAAATTCAAACATACGTGCCCTCCTTTTGGCTTAGGTTTAACTTGAGGGTTATTATTTAGAATATAACTCGACGATTAATGTTTCGTTAACTGGTACGTCGATCTCATCTCTTGATGGAAGTTCTTTTACAGTTCCTGTAAAGTTATCATGATCTGCTTCTAACCATGAAGGAATCATTCTTCCTTCTGTTACTTCTAAGATCTCTTTGTATCTTGGAGATGTTCTATGTTTTTCTTTGATTTCGATAACGTCCCCAGCTTTAACCTGGTAAGAAGGAATGTTAACCTGTTTTCCATTAACTAATACATGTTTATGGTCAACGATCTGTCTGCATTCTTTTCTTGTTCTTCCGTATCCTAAACGGAATAATACGTTATCTAAACGAAGCTCTAATAATGTCATCAGGTTTGTACCAGTCTGACCTTTCATTCTTTCTGCTTTTGCATAGTAGTTACGGAAAGGTTTTTCTAATACACCATAAATGAATTTAGCTTTCTGTTTTTCGCAAAGCTGAAGTCCGTATTCACTTTTCTTTCTGTTTGCTCTATTTAAACTTCTGTTTGATTTTTTATCAATTCCTAAAAAGACAGGATCTAAACCTAAGGATCTACATCTCTTTAAGACTGGAGTTCTATCTACTGCCATCTTTAATTATCCTCCTAAATTAGACTCTTCTACGTTTTGGTGGGCGACATCCATTATGTGGAACAGGTGTTACATCGCTGATGCTTGTAACTTCTAATCCTGCTGCTGATAAAGCACGGATTGCTGCTTCTCTTCCTGATCCTGGACCTTTAACCATTACATCTACTGATTTTAATCCATGCACTAATGCTGCTTTTGTTGCAGTTTCAGCTGCCATCTGAGCTGCATATGGTGTAGATTTTTTGGATCCTCTGAATCCTAATCCACCTGCACTTGCCCAAGAAAGAGCATTTCCCTGTGCATCTGTTAATGTAACGATTGTATTATTAAAAGATGACTGAATATGTGCCTGTCCGTGCTGTACATTCTTCTTTACACGTTTTTTTGCACTTTTCTTTGTAACTTTAGCCATAATTACGTATACCTTTCTTTCTTCATTTCAATTCCAAAAAGATTGCCTATACTGCAAATCTTATGCTATTCCTGACTGTCCATACAGCCGGGTGTGTCATAACACTACAAATTTAGTGTTTATTATTTCTTCTTGTTAGCTACTGTTTTCTTAGGACCTTTACGTGTTCTTGCGTTAGTCTTTGTTTTCTGTCCACGGCAAGGAAGTCCCTGTCTATGACGTTTTCCTCTGTAGCATCCAATTTCTTTTAATCTCTTAATGTTAAGAGCGATTTCTCTTCTTAAATCACCTTCTACAACCTGTGTATCGTTGATAACTGCACTGATTCTTTTAACTTCATCATCAGTTAAGTCGCGTACACGAGTATCAGGATCAACATTTGCCTCTGCCAAAATACGTTTTGCGCTTGAAAGACCGATTCCATAAATATAAGTAAGACCAATCTCTACACGCTTTTCTCTTGGTAAATCAACACCTGAAATACGAGCCATGTTTTTCTTTCCTCCAAAATAAATAATTACTTGTCTATTAAGGGCAATCCATATATCCGCAGTACGGTGAAATGATATATATGTCTCTTCCTCAAATTATCTTTCTATCTATAAATAATCAGTATGAGCGTACCTGTACTCATACTGCAGCCGCCTAAATTATGCGAGTGTATCTCTACACATCACAAAATACACCTCTAAACTGTTCTTGCAGTAAATAGGTGAATACACAACAAACCAAGGATTATTGCGATATTCTTATCGAACGTCGTAATTATCCCTGTCTCTGTTTGTGTTTTGGATTCTCACAGATTACTCTGACAGATCCTTTTCTCTTGATAACCTTGCATTTTTCGCAAATTGGTTTTACAGATGCTCTAACCTTCACTTGAATATCTCCTTTCAAAAAACGTTCGGGTATGATTATATCATCATATTCTGAATATTTCAAGACTTTTTCTAAATTTATTTATCTTTCCAAATAATTTATTTGTCTCTCCAAATAATTCTTCCTTTTGATAAATCATATGGTGATAATGCCAGTGTTACTTTGTCACCTGGTAAAATCTTGATGTAATTCATTCTAAGCTTTCCACTGATGTGAGCTAAAATTACGTGTCCACCTTCGATTTCTACCTTGAACATAGCGTTTGGTAACTTTTCTAACACTACTCCTTCAACTTCAATTGCTTCTGATTTTGCCATTTTATTCCTCCTATTCAGACAAAGTCAATATTTCACAACCATCTTCTGTGATGACGATCGTGTTTTCATAATGTGCAGCCAGACTTCCGTCTTCAGTAACAACTGTCCAGTCATCGTCCAGCCAGACAACATCATAACTACCTTCATTTACCATTGGTTCAATGGCAAGCGTCATTCCTGGTCTTAATTTCATTCCTTTTCTTCTCTGTTTGAAGTTCGGAATCTGTGGATCTTCATGAAGATGTGTTCCAATTCCATGTCCCACTAAATCTCTGACTACAGAATAACCATTACTTTCTACATATTTCTGAATTGCTTCAGATATGTCAAACAAATGATTTCCTGGAACTGCAAGTTTGATTCCTTCAAAGAAACTTTGCTTTGTTACTTCGATCAGTCTCTTTGCTTCTTCGGAAATATTTCCAACCGCATGTGTTCTTGCTGCATCGGAATGATATCCTTCATGGATCAGTCCTGCATCCAGACTTACAATGTCTCCATCCTGTAAAATCCGGTCTTTGCTTGGAATACCATGTACGACTTCGTCATTGACAGATACACAGATGGATGCCGGATATCCATTATAGTTTAAGAAGTTTGGTACACATCCAAGATCTCTGATCGCTTTCTCTCCAAACTGGTCAATCTCTAATGTAGAAATTCCTGGTTTTACAAAATCAGCTAACTTGTTGTGAACCTCTTCTAACATCTTACCGGCTTCTCGCATAAGTTCGATTTCTTTTTTTGATTTGATCGTAACTGCCATGGTCTGCCTCTTATCCTAAAATAGATTTAATTTCTTCAAAAACAACTTTGATATCCTGTGTTCCATCGATCTCGTGTAAGCTTCCTGCTTCTTTATAGTGTGCGATCAGTGGAGCTGTCTGTTCATGATAAACATCCAGACGTTTTTTTACAGTTTCTGCTTTATCGTCATCGCGAAGAATTAATTCTCCACCACATACGTCGCAGCAGTTTTCTTTCTTTGGAGGATTATACTGAACATGGAAGATTGCTCCACAGTCTTTGCAGGATCTTCTTCCTGACATTCTGTTGATGATATTTTCATCTGGAACTTCGATATCAATTGCAAATTCAATCTTCTCACCGTCTTTTGCAAGTGCTTCATCTAATGCATTTGCTTGTGGAATCGTTCTTGGGAATCCATCTAAAATATACCCTTTTTCACAATCATCTTTATGGATACGGTCAACAACAAGATCGCATACAAGTTCGTCTGGAACTAACAGTCCTTTGTCCATGTATTCCTGTGCTTTCTTTCCAAGCTCTGTTCCTTCTTTAATATTTGCTCTGAAAATATCACCTGTTGAGATGTGTGGAATATCGTACGCCTGTGCAATCTGTTTTGCCTGAGTACCTTTTCCAGCACCTGGAGCTCCTAACATAATAATTTTCATGACAAATCCTCCTTTTGTCTCTCTTTTATTTTTAGTTACCATACAATTTGTTTCCATACCATCGTTTTTAATGCCATTGGGCTTTTGTGCTTATATAAAAACATTCCATATAAGCACAAAAAGCTGTAGTTGTCACTACAGCTTTTCTTATAGTTACTCACTCAAAAAACCAGAATAGTTCTGTACTAACAACTGTGACTGGATCTGCTTGATCGTCTCAAGGATAACACCTACTACGATGATGATAGATGTTCCTCCAAATGAAACGCTTGCTCCAAATACTCCATTAAAGAAGAATGGAACAACTGCCACGATCGTTAGTCCTGCAGCACCTATAAATATAATATATTTTAATATTTTATTCAAATAATCTACTGTAGGTTTTCCCGGTCGGATTCCTGGAATAAATCCACCCTGTTTCTTCATATTGTTTGAAATCTCTAATGGATTAAATGTAATCGATGTATAGAAATAAGCAAACAGTACTACTAAAACAATATAGATCAATAAACCGATCGATCTTTTTGGATGGGATGCATCAAACCAGGTAGATGAGTTCAAACTTGTTAATGCTTTTCCAATGAATCCGTTATTCTCGTATTTTAAGACATTCTGCAGCATGATTGGGAACTGCATAATGGATGATGCAAAGATAATTGGGATTACACCTGCTGTGTTAACTTTCAGCGGAATCTTACTCTGCTGTCCACCAACAAGTTTTCTTCCCTGCATCTTCTTAGAATACTGTACTGGGATATGTCTTTCCGCATCTGATAAAACGATAACGAATACGACAACTGCCAGAACAACTCCTACGATCACACATCCTGCGATCAGAGCTGGTCCGATCTGTTTTCCCTTCATAAACTGATTATAAAGAGAAGTAAAATCTCCCGGCATTCCGGATACAATGTTTACGAGCAGGATAATGGAAATACCATTTCCAATTCCACTCTCTGTAATACGTTCTCCAAGCCACATAACCAGAACTGCACCTGCGGTTAAAGCAATGATCATTGTAACAATGGTAAACGTTGTATAATCGGTACCTAATGCACCTTGATTGGCAAATCCGATCGCAAGTCCTGCGCCTTCGATGATCGCAAGTACAACCGTTACATATCTTGTAATCTTTGCCATTCTTTTTCTTCCGTCTTCTCCATCTTTCTGCATCTCTTCAAGAGCTGGAATAACGATCGTCATCAGCTGCATGATGATGGAAGATGTGATATACGGAGTTACACTTAATGCAAATACTGACATCTGCATGAAGGAGCCTCCGGTAAAAGAGTTCAATAGGCTGAACGAATCGCCTAATGTACTCTTTAAATAGGCACTGATCTGTGCACTATCGATTTCCGGAATTGGCAGTTGTGATCCAAAACGTACAACAATAAGAATTAGTGTCGTAAATAATAGCTTCTTTCTTAATTGCTTGTTTTTAAAAGCGCTGACAACAGCGTTTGACATACTAGATCACCTCAGCTTTTCCTCCAAGTGCTTCGATCTTCTCTTTAGCACTAGCACTAAATGCATTTGCTTTTACATTTAATTTCTTTGTTAATTCACCGTTTCCTAAGATTTTAACTCCATCTCTAGGATTTTTAACGATTCCTGCTTCGATTAAAGCTTCTACAGATACTTCTGCTCCGTCTTCAAATCTTTCTAAAGCTGAAAGGTTGATACCAACGATTTCCTTAGAGTTTCTGCATTTGAAACCTCTCTTAGGAATACGTCTGTATAAAGGCATCTGTCCACCTTCGAATCCAGGTCTTACTCCACCACCTGAACGAGCTTTCTGTCCTTTATGTCCTTTACCTGCAGTTTTTCCATTTCCTGAACCATGTCCACGACCTCTTCTGAAAGCGTCGCTATGTTTAGATCCTTCTGCAGGGCGTAAGTTTGATAATTCCATTCCGTTACACCTCCTTGCCGAATATTATTAGATTTCTTCTACTTTAACTAAATGTTTCACCTGGTGAATCATTCCACGTGTTGCTGCGTTATCAGGCAGCTCAACTGTTTTGTGAAGTTTTTTAAGACCTAATGCTTCAACAGTTTTTTTGTGCTTTGGAATTGCACCAATTGTAGATTTTACTAATGTGATTTTTAATTTATCTGCCATTTCAAAATTCCTCCTATCCTAAGAGCTCTTCTACTGATTTTCCACGTAGTTTTGCTACCTGCTCTGGAGTTTTTAAGTTCTTTAATCCTTCGATTGTTGCTAATACAACGTTCTGTTTGTTGTTAGAACCTAAAGATTTTGAACGGATGTTTTTATATCCTGCAAGTTCCAGAACGATACGGGAAGGTCCACCAGCGATGATACCAGTACCTTCTGGAGATGTTTTTAATAATACAGATGCTCCACCGAAGTTTCCTGTAAAGTCGTGTGGTGTTGTTCCTTTTTCATCGATTGGTACTTCAACAAGGCTCTTCATAGCTGCTTCTTTTCCTTTGCGGATTGCTTCTGGAATTTCAGCTGCTTTTCCTAATCCAGCACCAACATGACCATTTTTATCCCCTACTACAACCAGTGCTGCAAATCTCATGTTACGTCCACCTTTTACTACTTTAGTAACACGTTTGATGGATACAACTCTTTCTTCCAGCTCTAACTGACTAGGGTCAATAAGTGTATGCTTCATTTGACTTCCTCCTATTAGAATTTCAGACCAGCTTCACGAGCTGCATCTGCTAATGCTTCAATTTTACCATGATAAATAAATCCGCCTCTGTCAAAGACAACTTCTGTGATACCTTTTGCTAAAGCTCTTTCAGCGATTACTTTACCTAAGTAGCTAGCTGCGGCAACATCATTTGTTTTTTCCAGTTCTGCCTTTACGTCTTTCTGAGTTGTTGAAGCAGATACTAATGTATTTCCAACAGTGTCGTCAATAATCTGAGCGTACATATGATCATTACTTCTAAATACACTTAAGCGAGGTCTTTCGCTTGTTCCATTGATTCGATTACGAAGCTTGTAGTGTTTTTTCGCACGAATCTTGCTTCTTGATTCTTTTCTAATCATCCTATATCACTCCTTTATTTAGCCCCAGTTTTTCCAACTTTACGTCTGATAACTTCATCAGCATACTTAATACCTTTACCTTTGTAAGGTTCTGGTTTTCTAAGTTCTCTGATTTCAGCTGCGTACTGTCCAACTTTTTCTTTGTCGATACCTTTAACGATAATAATGTTCTGTCCGTCCATCTCTGTTTCGATTCCTTCTGGATCAGTCATAACTACCGGATGAGAGAAACCAAGGTTGAAAGTGATTTCTTTTCCTTTTTTCTGTGCTCTGTAACCAACACCGTTGATTTCAAGCTTCTTTTCGTATCCTTCAGATACACCTGTGATCATGTTTGCGATCAAAGATCTTGTAAGACCATGTAAAGATTTCATTTTCTTTAAGTCATTTGGTCTTGTTACGACAACCTGATTATCTTCCTGTTTGATTGTCATTTCTACTGGTAAACATTTTTCTAATGTTCCTTTAGGACCTTTTACAGTCACTTTGTTTCCTTCTTCAATCTTTACCTCTACTCCTGCAGGGATATCGATTGGTAATCTACCTATACGAGACATAGGTTACCTCCTTAAATTGTCGGAAGGGACAAGGGTGTGTCCCTTCTGTTTTCAGAATAGTGAATGCTGGTTAATGTACAGTAAATCTTACCATACAAAAGCTAACACTTCTCCACCCACGTTCTGTTTTCTTGCTTCTTTATCTGTTAACAGTCCTTTGTTTGTAGAGATGATCGCAATACCAAGTCCTCCTAATACTTTAGGAAGCTCTTCAGCTCCTGCGTATACTCTAAGTCCTGGTTTAGAGATTCTCTTAAGTCCTGTAATGATTTTTTCATTTTTATCAGCACCATATTTTAATGTGATTACGATTGTGCTGAAAGAACCTTCTTCTTTGATGTCATATGCTTTGATAAAACCTTCTTTTAATAAGATTTCTGCAATCGCTGTCTTCATCTTAGAAGCAGGAATTTCTACTGTATCATGTTTCGCAGTATTTGCATTACGGATTCTTGTAAGCATATCTGCAATAGGATCGCTCATTGTCATTTTCGTGTTCCTCCTTCCTTAATCTTACCAGCTTGCCTTCTTGACACCTGGAATCTGTCCTTTATATGCTAATTCACGGAAGCAAACTCTGCAGATACCATATTTTCTTAAATATGCATGTGGACGTCCGCAGATTCTGCAACGGCTATATTCTCTTGTTGAGAATTTTGCTTTTCTTTTCTGTTTTGCAACCATTGACTTCTTAGCCATGGGAACCCTCCTAACTATTTCTTAAACGGCATACCAAATAAAGTTAATAATTCACGAGCTTCTTCATCAGTGTTCGCTGTTGTAACGAAGATGATGTCCATTCCTCTTACTTTGTCTACTTTATCGTATTCGATTTCTGGGAAAATTAACTGTTCTTTAATACCTAATGCATAGTTACCTCTTCCATCGAAAGAGTTCTGGTTAACTCCTCTGAAGTCACGTACTCGAGGTAATGCTAAGTTAATTAAACGATCAGCGAATTCATACATTCTTTCACCACGTAATGTAACTTTGCATCCGATAGGCATACCTTCTCTTAATTTGAAGTTCGCAACAGATTTCTTTGCTCTTGTTACGACTGCTTTCTGTCCAGCGATCTTTTCAAGATCAGCTACTGCAGATTCTAAAACTTTTTTATTTTCTTTTGCTTCACCAACACCCATGTTGATTACGATCTTCTCGAGTTTTGGTACCTGCATAATATTGCTGTATTCGAATTTCTTCATCATAGCATCTTTGATCTGATTGCTATACTGTTCATGTAATCTACTCACTTGCGTAAACCTCCTCTCTTAATTAGTCAATGACTTCGCCTGTTGCACGTGCAACACGAACTTTTTTACCGTCAACTACTTTATATCCAATTTTTGTTGTTTTTCCATTGTGCACTAACATTACATTGGAAACATCCATTGGGCCTTCCTGGCTTACGATACCACCCTGCTGGTTTGCAGGACTAGGTTTAGTATGCTTTGTGATCATGTTGGCACCTTCAACTGTTACAGTACCTTTTTTATGATCAACAGCAATTACTTTTCCTTCTTTGTCTTTATCTTTACCAGCGATAACTTTAACTAGATCGCCTTTTTTAATTTTAATTGCTGACACAGTGTTTCCTCCTTATAATACTTCTGGTGCTAATGAAACAATCTTCATGAATTTCTTGTCTCTAAGCTCTCTTGCCACTGGTCCGAAGATACGAGTTCCTCTTGGATTCATATCATCTTTAATAATTACAGCAGCATTTTCGTCAAATTTGATATAAGAACCATCTTTACGACGGGCACCTTTCTTTGTACGAACAACAACTGCTCTGACTACGTCACCTTTTTTTACAACGCCGCCTGGTGTTGCATCTTTGACTGTAGCAACAATAACATCACCGATGTTAGCATATCTTCTTGTAGATCCTCCTAACACACGAATGCAAAGGATTTCTTTTGCTCCTGTGTTGTCGGCTACTCTAAGTCTTGACTCCTGCTGAATCATGCCTTTATTCTCCTTTCCAACCAAGCAAAATTATTTTGCTTTTTCGATAATTTCAACAAGTCTCCATCTCTTATCTTTTGAAAGAGGTCTTGTCTCCATAACCTTTACTCTATCTCCAATGTTACATTCGTTATTTTCGTCATGAGCTTTTAATTTGTAAGTTCTTTTAACGATCTTTTTATATAAAGGATGTTTTACGTTGTCTTCGATTGCAACTACGATTGTTTTATCCATTTTATCACTAACGACTTTCCCTACACGGGTTTTTCTTAAATTTCTTTCCACAACAAATTCCTCCTTTCGAAATGATTACTAAGCGTTTGCTTTTGCTGTAATTGCACCCTGAATACGTGCAATATTTCTTCTAACTTCTTTAATTCTGCTTGTATTCTCAAGTTGGTTTGTTGCATTCTGGAATCTTAAGTTGAATAATTCCTTTTTCGCAGCTACTAGCTCATTATTTAATTCGTCTACTGACTTATTATTTAATTCTTTTACAAAATCTTTAGTTTTCACTGTTGTCACCGCCTTCTAAAGCTTCACGAGAAACAATCTTACACTTGATTGGTAATTTGTGTACTGCAAGACGTAATGCTTCTTTTGCAATTTCTTCGCTTACACCAGAAATTTCGAACATTACACGTCCTGGTTTTACAACTGCTACCCAATATTCTAAGTTACCTTTACCTTTACCCATTCGAGTTTCAGCTGGCTGAGCTGTTACTGGTTTGTCAGGGAAAATTTTGATCCAAACTTTACCACCACGTTTGATGTAACGAGTCATAGCAACACGGGCTGCTTCGATCTGGTTTGCTGTGATCCATGCTGGCTCTGTAGCTACAATACCGTACTCACCGTAAGTGATCTTATTACCGCGTAATGCTTTTCCGCGCATGCTTCCACGGAACTGTTTACGACGTTTTACTCTTTTTGGCATTAACATTATTTATTTCCCCCTTCCTTTTTTGATGGAAGTACTTCACCATGGTAAATCCATGTTTTTACTCCGACTTTACCATATGTTGTATCTGCTTCTGCAAATCCGTAATCAATGTTAGCACGAAGTGTCTGTAGAGGAATTGTTCCCTCGCTGTAGAATTCTGTACGTGCCATATCTGCTCCACCTAAACGTCCAGAAACGGATGTTTTGATTCCAAGAGCTCCAGATCTCATTGTACGCTGCATGCAAGATTTCATTGCACGTCTGAAAGAAATACGATTTTCAAGCTGCTGTGCAATATTCTCTGCAACTAACTGAGCATCTTTGTCTGGTCTTTTTACTTCTTTAACATCGATCAGTAATTTTTTGTCTGTCATTTTCTGAAGATCTTTTTTCAGTTCTTCGATGGAAGATCCACCTTTACCGATTACTACTCCAGGTTTTGCTGTATATACGATTAATTTTACTCTGTCGGAAGCTCTTTCGATCTCGATCTTAGAAATTCCAGCATTGTATAATCTTTTCTTTACATATTTTCTGATTTTATCGTCTTCTACAAGGTTATCTGCAAAAGCGTCTTCTGCATACCATCTAGAATCCCAATCTTTAATAATTCCGACTCTCAGACCATGAGGATTAACTTTCTGTCCCATGTTTGCCTCCTTCTATCTATCTTTCATCAAGCACTAATGTGATGTGGCTCATTCTATGTTCGATTCTGTAAGCTCTACCCTGTGCTCTAGGTTTAATTCTCTTCATTGTAGGTCCTTTATTTGCATAACATTCTGCAATGTAAAGGTTTTCTGGGTCCATTCCGTTATTGTTTTCTGCATTAGCGATTGCAGATTTTAATAATTTTTCAATTAATGTTGAAGCATATCTTGGATTGTAAAGTAAAATTCCAAGTGCTGTTTCTACGTCTTTTCCTCTGATCGCATCTAATACAAAAGCTGCTTTTGTTGTAGAAACTCTAGCGTTTCTTAATGTAGCTTTTGGTCTAGTATCTTTATTTGCATTTCTCTCTTTTTTGTACTGAGATCTGCTATATTTCTTTGCCATTTATATGGAACCTCCTTCCAAAATTAATTATTTCATTCCGGTTTTCTTTTCCGTTTTCTTATGTCCACGGAAAGTTCTTGTTGCTACAAACTCTCCAAGTTTGTGTCCAACCATATCTTCTGTAACGTATACCGGTACATGTTTTCTTCCATCATGAACAGCGATTGTGTGTCCTACGAATGATGGGAAGATTGTAGAACGACGAGACCATGTTTTGATAACACTCTTGTCTCCTGCTTCGTTCATAGCGTCTACTTTGTTCAGTAAACTCTTATCTGCAAATGGTCCTTTTTTAAGTGAACGAGCCATAAGTTACCTCCTTGTACTATTTAACAGTTTTACCATCTCTTCTTCTTACGATCATCTTGTTAGATTGTTTGTTTTTCTTACGTGTCTTCAATCCAAGTGCTGGTTTACCCCATGGTGTGCATGGTCCTGGTCTACCGATTCCAGTCTTACCTTCACCACCACCGTGTGGATGGTCATTAGGGTTCATAACAGAACCACGGACTGTAGGACGGATTCCCATGTTACGTTTACGTCCAGCTTTACCAATGTTCACAAGATCATGTTCGATGTTTCCAACCTGACCAATAGTAGCACGGCATACTACAGGCACCATTCTCATCTCACCAGATGGTAAACGAAGTGTTGCATATTTTCCTTCTTTTGCCATTAACTGTGCTGAGTTTCCTGCGGAACGAACTAACTGTCCACCTTTTCCAGGATGCATCTCGATGTTATGGATTTCTGTACCTACCGGAATGTTTGCCAATGGAAGGCAGTTTCCTACTTTAATTTCAGCTTCTGGTCCATTCATAACAGTTGTTCCAACTGCTAATTTGTTTGGAGCGATAATATATCTTTTTTCACCGTCTGCATAAACTAACAGAGCGATGTTAGCTGTTCTATTTGGATCGTATTCGATTGCAGCAACTGTTGCTGGAATACCATCTTTATCATTTCTCTTAAAGTCAATAAGTCTGTATTTTCTTCTAGATCCACCTCCGCGGTGTCTTACAGTAATTTTACCCTGATTGTTACGACCAGCGTTCTTCTTTAAAGAAACTACCAGAGATTTTTCTGGTGTAGATTTTGTGATAACATCAAAATCAAGTCCAGTCATATGTCTTCTAGAAGGTGTATATGGGTTATATGATTTAATTCCCATGTCAGTCTCCTTTCAAATCTGATTTAATATCACGCTTTTGTTGCGTATAGTTTCAAGTCCTTATCTTAGTCGAACTAAGTGGTTAATGCCTATAGTCCTTCGAAGATTTCGATATCTGCACTTTCTTCAGTAAGCTGTACAATAGCTTTCTTTGTCTTTGCAGTTTTTCCAAAAGTCATTCCACGTCTCTTTGTTTTTCCATCATTGTTCATTGTGTTGACTTTTGCTACTTTTGTTCCTTCGAACATTTTTTCCACTGCTTCTTTGATCTGATTCTTAGTAGCAGATGGATGAACTAAAAAAGTATATTTCTTTTCAGCCATTGCGTTCATACTTTTTTCTGTTACAACTGGCTTTAAGATAACGTCATAATATTTAATATCTGCCATTATGCATATACCTCCTCGATATTTGCAACTGCTTCCTTAGAAACAACTACAGTGTCATATTTTAAAATGTCATATACATTGATTGTGCTTGTTAAAGCAGTTTTAACTCCTGGAAGGTTTCTTGCAGATAATACTAAGTTATCATTTTTAGATCCCATAACCACTAATGCTTTCTTAGCACCAACGCTGTCAAGCATTGCTTTTACGTTCTTAGTTTTGATCTCGTCGAATTTGAATTCGTCGATCACTACGAATTTGTCTGCCTGTACTCTAGATGTTAATGCAGATTTTAAAGCAATACGTCTTTCTTTTTTGTTTAATTTCTTTGTGTACTCTCTTGGTGTTGGAGCAAATACAACTCCTCCGCCTTTCCACTGTGGAGCTCGGATAGATCCCTGTCTTGCATGACCTGTTCCTTTCTGTCTCCAAGGTTTTCTTCCACCACCGCGAACTTCAGAACGTGTTTTTGCTTTCTGTGTTCCCTGACGGTTATTTGCTAACTGGCTTACTACTGCCAGATGTACTAAATGTTCATTTATTTCAACGCCAAAGATGTTGTCATTTAATTCTAATTTCTCAACTTCTTTGCCTTCCATATTTAATACAGATACTGTTGCCATCTTATATAGTCCTCCTTTCTTCTAAAGACCTACGCCTTTACTGATTCTTTTAACATTACTAAAGATTTTTTAGGTCCTGGTACGGCACCTTTAACTAAAATAATGTTCTGATCAGCGTCAACTTTTACGATTTCAAGATTCTGAATAGTAACTCTTTCTGCTCCCATTTGTCCTGGCATTTTCTTTCCTTTGAATACTTTGCTAGGATCAGAAGCCATACCATTAGAACCTGCATGACGATGATATTTAGAACCATGGGCAGATGGACCTGATTTCAAACCGTGACGTTTGATACCACCAGCATATCCTTTACCTTTTGATGTAGCAGTTGCATCGATTTTGTCTCCTGCTGTGAAGATGTCAGCTTTGATTTCCTGACCTACTGTGTATTCTTCAGCATTCTCAAATCTGAATTCTCTTACGAATCTTTTTGGTGCAACTCCTGCTTTATCGAAGTGTCCTTTCTGTGGTTTGTTGATTCCTTTTTCTTTCTTGTCAACAAAACCAACCTGAACTGCGCTGTATCCGTCATTCTCTTCTGTCTTTACCTGAGTAACAACACAAGGTCCTGCCTGTAATACAGTAACTGGAGTTAAAACTCCATCTTCGTTGAAAATCTGAGTCATTCCAACTTTTGTTGTTAAAATCGCTTTTTTCATTTTGATTGTTCCTCCTATTTAATCTACAGCGGATTATAACGCTTAACGTTGTAATCATCCTAGACGCTACAAGCTTAAGGGGATACCTCATTTACTCATAACCCTGTAGGGATTACCTATTTGTTTTTCATCTTGATATCAATGTACACACCAGCTGGTACTTCTAATTTAGATAATGCATCAACTGTTTTCTGTGATGGTGTGATGATATCAATCAGTCTTTTGTGAGTTCTCTGTTCGAACTGCTCTCTGGAATCTTTATATTTGTGAGTCGCTCTAAGAATTGTGATAATCTCTTTCTTAGTTGGCATTGGAACTGGTCCACTCACCTTAGATCCTGTCTTCTTAACTGTTTCAATAATGCTTTTTGCGCTTGCATCGATTAACTGATGATCGTATGCTTTTAATGTAATTCTCATTACCTGACTTGCTGCCATAAAAAAAGCCGCCTCCTTTTCGTACTATAAATGTTTTTGTAGCACGACAAGTGGTGACTGTACACTCCTCCGTGTGTATCGTGAAATCTACACACTGCGTCTCTATTCCGGACTACACCGGTGTTCAATAGATTGTATATTCGTACAGTGACTTGTCGCCAGTTTTAACAACTTGACATTCGCTCCACGGAAAACCTGCAAAGGCTTTTGCCTCTACAGCAACCTCACGCTTCAACGCTATCAAGGTCACAACATTTGCTATTATATATGATGTTTCAAATTAATGCAAGGGGTTTTTCGATTTTTTTTGCATGTTTTTGATAAAATACAAAATGTAGTGTTTTCTGTATGAGTATTACCGTTTTGGGCACAAGATAATCTTGTTTTTTATGTTTTTTTGCATAAATGAAAACGAGTTCTTTCCTTATTATATATGGAAAAAACTCGTTTTGCAATTCCAATATGTATAATATAAACTGTTATTGACTTTTTTAATTTCATATATTATCATTTATTCGATAACGGTAATCATTATCAATATATAGAAACGGAGGTAAGAGCCATAAAAAATAAAATTAAAGTATTATCAGGAGCACAATTAAAATACATTGCATTTTTATCAATGCTGATCGACCACACAAATAAGGCATTGATCTATCCAAATTTAAATGGTGGCCGATTGAATACAGTTAGTGACATATTTGACATTATCGGTAGAATTGCATTCCCAATCTTTGCATTTTTACTTGTAGAAGGTTTTTTTAAAACAAGAAGCAGAGCTAAATACCTTGCAACTTTATTAGTATTCGGGGTAATTTCAGAAGTTCCTTTTGATCTGTTTACAACAAAGCAATTTTTTGAACCAAACTGGAATAACATTATGTTTACGTTAGCACTTGTACTTGTTACAATTTGGATGATCGACGTGTTGAAAAAGAAAATGGAGAAGTTTCCTAAGATATTATGGTTTCTCTTGTCATTTGTGATCCTGGCGGTCATGTGCCTGATTGCTGCCATTCTCAGCCTTGACTATGATTATCATGCGATTTTAATTGGATATTTTTATTATATTTTCCATGGAAGGGAACTTATTGCAATTCCATTTAATTTCTTATCCATGTATAAAGAACCATGGGCACTTCTTGGATTTGGATTGGTACTTACGTATAACGGAGAACGTGGAAAACAGAATAAGCTGATCAATTATTTATTTTATCCTGTCCACTTGCTGATACTTGGACTGTTAAGAATATACTTAGGAATATAAGTAGAGAAAAGGGTGACAACATGAGCACTTTTTGAATGCGTTTTTTACAAATCGCCTTCAAAAATGCAGAGTGTCACCCTTTTTTTCTTATAAATATTTCTTCTTATCTTCTTTCTGACTCATACATGCAACCACTACAAATCAGAATTTTCGAAATCTCTGATATCTCTGTTCCACCAGTTCTTCTGGTGTCATCTTATCATATTTCTCAATAAATCCAAGGATCATTTCTTTCATTTGTTCAGAAATATCTAAAATATTGTCAATACTTGCAGGCTCTGGCTCTTCGATCACCTGCTCAATCACACCTAATTCTTTTAGATCGTTCGCTGTGATCTTCATAACTTTAGCAGCTTCGGAAGCCCTGTTCCCATCTTTCCAAAGAATCGCTGCAAATCCTTCTGGAGACAGTACAGAATATGTAGAATTTTCCATACTCCACACTTCATTTCCAACAGCCATAGCCAAGGCTCCACCACTTCCTCCTTCTCCGATCATGATAGAAAGAATCGGTACTTTGATGTTTGACATCTCGAATAAGTTTCTTGCGATTGCCTCTCCGACTCCGCCTTCTTCTGCCTCTAATCCACAGAATGCTCCTGGTGTGTCTACAAAGAGAATGATCGGACGATGAAATTTCTCTGCCTGTTTCATCAATCTTAGGGATTTTCTGTATCCTTCTGGTGATGGCATTCCAAAATTTCGTTTGATATTTTCTTTGGTTGAGCGTCCTTTTTGCTGTCCGATGACTGTCACTGGTCTTCCTCCAATAGAGGCTAATCCACCAACGATCGCTTTGTCATCTCCAAAATAACGGTCTCCGTGTAAGGACATATATCGTTCAAAAATCGTAGAAATATAATCAAGACTTGTTGGGCGTTCTGCGGATCTTGAAATCTGCACTCTCTCCCATGGTGTATAATTACTGCTCATATTCACAACTCCTTATGATCGTTACCAGCACTTTTCTTAATTTTTTGCGCTCTACGATCTTATCTACAAATCCATGTTCTAACAAAAATTCTGCTCTCTGAAATCCTTCTGGTAACTTCTGCCCGATCGTCTGTTCAATAACTCTCGGTCCCGCAAATCCGATCAATGCTCCTGGTTCTGCTAAGATAACATCTCCAAGCATTGCAAAACTTGCTGTAACACCTCCAGTTGTAGGATCTGTTAATACTGTGATATATAATAATCCTGCTTCATCATGGCGTTTCAATGCTGCGGATGTTTTTGCCATCTGCATCAGAGATACGATTCCTTCCTGCATTCTAGCTCCACCAGAGCATGTGAAAATGATGATCGGTAATCTCATCTGTGTTGCACGTTCAACTGCTCGTGTGATCTTCTCACCAACAACTTCTCCCATGCTTCCCATCATGAAATCTGCTCCCATGACTGCGATCACAACATCTTTTCCAAGAATCTTTCCTTTTCCTGTGATGACCGCTTCATCAAGATTCGTTACGGAGCGCTGGCGTTCCAATTTATTCTTATATCCTGGGAAGTTCAGTGGATCGCTTGTATCCATCTTTGCATCCCATTCTTCAAAAGTGTCTTTATCTAATACCATGGCAATTCTTGTCTTTGGACGGATTCTAAAGTAATTGCCACAGACTGGACATACATAATCATTTTCGATCAAATCCTCATTGTATACAGGCTTTCCGCAACAGTTACACTTCTGGAATAATCCTTCTGGTGCCTGAAATTCAAGGAGCGTGTCCTTTGCTTTTCGTACACGCTCTGCCTGTTTGATCTCCTGAGGTGATAATGTCCTTTTCTTAAACATATCTTTTAATGACATGATACTCACCTTAACTTTCTTTATTCAGCTTCATTTTCAGACTGATGTTTCTTCTGAAAACGTTCAATAAATCCTGTATCAACATTGCCTTCGATAAAATCTTCATCATTGATGATCTCATACTGATAGTCAATGTTTGTCTTCACGCCTTCTAATACAAGTTCTCCCAATGCATTACGGAGTTTGCGAAGTGCCAACTTACGATTTTTATCATATACGATCAGTTTTGCGATCATAGAATCATAGTATGGTGGAATCTGATATCCTGCGAATAATGCAGAATCAATTCTCACTCCTTTTCCTCCTGGAAAATGTACATTTGTTACAGTTCCTGGACTTGGACGGAAGTCATGTTCTGTGTCTTCCGCATTGATTCTCACTTCGATCGCATGTCCATGAACATGTACATCTTCCTGTGTATAAGTCAGATGTTTTCCTGCGGCGATACGGATCTGTTCACGGATCAGATCGATTCCTGTAACCCATTCAGTCACTGGATGCTCTACCTGAATTCTTGTGTTCATCTCAATAAAATAGAAATCTCCATGTTTGTCACGTAAGAATTCAATCGTTCCTGCACTGTAGTATTCTGCTGCTTTTGCTGCTTTGACTGCGATCTCACCCATCTTCTTTCGCTGTTCGTCACTGATCGCAGGGGATGGTGATTCTTCGATCAGTTTCTGATGTCTTCTCTGAATAGAACAGTCTCTTTCTCCAAGATGAATCGTATTTCCGTATTTATCAGCAAGAATCTGGAATTCGATATGGCGTGGATCTTCGATATATTTTTCAATATACATCGTTCCGTCGCCAAATGCATTCTCTGCCTCTAACTTCGCTGTCTCAAAAGTATGTACGAAGTCTTCAGAGTCATAGCAGACACGCATTCCCTTTCCACCACCTCCTGCGGAAGCTTTGATCATAACTGGGTATCCCATGTCATCTGCGATCTTCTGCCCTGCTTCTGCCTCATAAACGGCATCTTTTGTACCAGGAACTACTGGAACTCCAGCATCCATCATTGTCTTTCTTGCTGCGGATTTGTTACCCATGCGGTCAATGATTTCTGCGGATGGTCCGATAAATGTGATATTGCATTTTTCACACATTCTTACAAATTTGCTATTCTCAGACAAAAATCCGAATCCCGGATGAATTGCATCCGCTCCGACTGCCATTGCAGCCCCAAGTACACGTTCCATGTCAAGATAACTGTCTTTGGCAGGTGCTGGTCCGATACAGATCGTCTGGTCTGCCAGCTGGGCATGGAGTGCATCTTTATCTGCTTCAGAACAGATTGCTACGGACATGATATCCATCTCACGGCACGCACGGATGATACGCACTGCGATCTCTCCTCTGTTTGCAATTAAAATCTTCTTAAACATTTAAGAAACCCTCTCTTATCCAATCATAAATGTAATCTCTGCAGATGCCACTTTCTTACCATCTACAGTTGCTGTTCCCTGTGCAACACCGACTGGTCCTTTGACTTTGATCATCTCAACTTCTAATGTCAGCACATCTCCTGGAACAACCTTTCCTCTGAATTTTGCTTTGTTGACTCCACCTAAGAATGCAATCTTTCCTTTGTACTCATCTGCAGAAAGTGCACATACAGCTCCAGTCTGTGCTAATGCTTCAATGATCAGTACCCCAGGCATCACTGGTTCCTGTGGAAAATGTCCTGCAAAAAATGGTTCATTATATGTCACACATTTTTTACCGACGATACGTTTTCCTTCTTCCATCTCCTCAATACGGTCCACTAATAAAAATGGACTTCTGTGAGGAATCGTATTCATAATATCTTTAATATCCATTACCATAATAAATATTCTGCCTTTCTTACTGGATGACCATTAATGGCTGTCCATATTCAACCATCTCACCATTCTCAACTAAAATAGCTGCAACTGTTCCATCATATTCACTTTCCACTTCATTCATCAGTTTCATTGCTTCAACGATTCCGATTACCTGTCCTTTTTTGACTTTGTCACCGACAGATACAAATGGCTCAGCTCCTTCTGATGGTGCTACATAAAATGTACCAACAAGTGGGGCTTTGATCTCATCTCCATAGAGAATCTCTTCTGTCTGTTCTTCATTCTGTTCTGGCATGATCGCGGCACTCTGTACTGGTACCCCTGCAACAGATGCATCAACTGTTGCGATCTTTGCCTTTTTCTTAGCGATTCTGATTGAAAATTCTTCGTTATTATATTCAAATTCATCGACATTTGCAGAAGATACTGCAGCGATCAATTCTTTCATTTCTTTAACTTCCATGTCAGTCTCCTTCTAAATTAATCCTCAAATTTCTTCACAAGAAGTGTTGCGTTATGTCCTCCAAATCCAAGAGAATTGCTCATAACGTAATTTACCTTGCGGTCTGTTACTGGTTCTAATGTATAATCAAGATCACATTCTTCATCTGGAACCTTTAATCCTACAGTTGGGTGAATGTAATCTTCTTCAATTGATTTAACACATGTGATAAATTCAATCGCACCAGCTGCTCCAAGTCCATGACCGATCATAGATTTTGTAGAGCTGATCTTCACATCATATGCATGTTCTCCTAATGCTTTCTTGATTGCTTTTGTCTCAAATAAGTCATTCGCATGAGTACTTGTTCCATGTGCATTGATATAATCAACTTTATCTGGTGTGATTCCTGCTTCATCCATTGCAAATACCATAGCTCTTGCTGCACCTTCTCCATCTTCACATGGGGATGTGATATGGAATGCATCACTTGTTGCACCATATCCGACAACTTCTGCTAAAATATCTGCTCCTCTTGCCTGTGCATGTTCAAGGCTTTCTAAAACAACGATTCCTGATCCTTCTCCAATGACAAATCCATCTCTCTCTTTGTCAAATGGAATGGATGCTCTCTTCGGATCATCAGATCCACTTAAAGCTGTTAACGCTGCAAATCCACCAACTGCAACTTCTGATACTGCAGCTTCTGTTCCACCGGCTACCATTACATCAGCTTCTCCAACCTGAATGGATCTATATGCTTCACCAATAGACTGTGTTCCTGTCGCACATGCTGTAACAACGTTGATACTCTTTCCGCGAAGGCCAAATGCAATAGAAACATTTCCTGCAGCCATGTTAGAGATCATCATTGGAACTGCTAATGGTTTCACTCTGTTCGGACCCTTTTTATCTAATGTTCTTGTTGTTGTTTCGATCATCTGAAGGCTTCCAACTCCACATCCAACAGATACACCAATTCTTGTTGTATCTTCTTTCTCAAGATCAAGTCCCGCATCTTCGATTGCTTCTTTTGTTGCAGCTACAGCATACTGTGAAAATAATTCCATACGTCTTGCTGCTTTTGGTGACATATAATCTTTGGCATTGAAACCTTTGACTTCTGCAGCCAGATGAGCTTTGTATTCTGTTGCATCAAAATATGTAATCGGTGCAAATCCGATCTTCTGCTCTTTGATTCCATTCCAAAATTCTTCCACGCTGTTTCCGATCGGTGTGATCGCACCCATACCAGTTACAACGACACGTTTCATGCTCTTCATATAAAATCTCCTTTACATTCCCATTCCACCGTCAACACTGATCGTCTGACCTGTAATATATGCTGCCTTGTCAGATGCTAAGAAAGCAACTGTCTCTGCAATATCTTTTGTCTGTCCCATTCTCTTTAATGGAATACTTCCTAATAAATTCTCTTTCACATCTTCTGACAGTACATCCGTCATCTCTGTCTCAATAAATCCTGGAGCGATCGCATTGACCGTGATTCCTCTGGAACCTAATTCTCTTGCCAGAGATTTTGTCATACCAATGATTCCTGCTTTTGATGCACAGTAATTGACCTGTCCTGCATTACCCATAACTCCAGATACAGAAGACATATTAATGATATGTCCGGATCTCTGTTTTAACATGATTCTTGAAACATGTTTCATGCAGTTAAATGCACCTTTTAAGTTTACTTCAATGACTTTATCAAATTCTTCTTCACTCATCTTCATGATCAGGTTATCTTTTGTGATTCCGGCGTTATTCACCAGAATATCAATAGACCCAAATTCTTTCTTTACAGAAGTGATCATCTCTTTCGCCACATCAAAATCGGATACATCTCCCTGATATGCTTTTGCTGTTCCCCCAGCTGCTGTGATCTCTTCTACAACTGCCTCCGCTTTATCTTTGGAACCACAGTAATTTACGATCACAGTTGCTCCATATCCTGCAAGAGTCAGTGCCGTTTCTCTTCCGATCCCGCGGCTTGCACCTGTTACGATTGCAACTTTTCCACTTAACATGATTACATGATCTCCTTTAATTTCTCTAAATCTTCTACTTTCGCAATATTGATCGCTTTGACATTACGATCGATCTTGCGCATAAATCCACATAATGTTCTTCCTGGTCCGATCTCTACAAATGTATCTGCACCATCAGCGATCATCTTCTCAATAGATTGTTCCCAGCATACAGAAGAATAAACCTGTCTTCCAAGCAATTCCTTAACTTCATCTTTACTTGTGATAAATTCTGCTGTTGTATTGGATACGTATGGAACTGTTGGATCATCCACTTCAACATCTGCTAATACATCAAGCAATTTCTCTCCAGCTGGTTTTAACATTGGAGAATGAAATGGTCCACTGACCTTCAGTGGCAGAACTCTCTTAGCTCCTGCTTCTTTCAACGCTTCTCCAGCTTCTGCAACCGCTTTTGATTCTCCTGAAATAACGATCTGTCCAGGACAGTTATAGTTTGCGATCGTAACGATTCCTTCAACGTCTGGTAAAACTGCTTCGATCGCTTCTTTCTTCATTCCAAGAACCGCTGACATCGCACCCTCTCCTGCTGGAACAGTATCCTGCATAAGAATTCCTCTCTGCCTTACGACTTTCACTGCATCTTCAAAGCTCATCACATCAGATGCTACAAGTGCACAGTATTCTCCAAGACTTAATCCCGCTGTCAGATCAGGATTTAATCCCATTTCTTCGATCTTCTTTAAGATTGCAACACTTGCAGTTACCATCGCTGCCTGTGTATACTCTGTAATATTGATATCTTCATTCTCTTCAAAACAAAGTTTCTTTACATCAATATCCAGAACTTCATTCGCCTTGTCGAAAATCTCCTTGCTGCATGCAAAAGAATCATAAAAATCCTTTCCCATTCCAACATATTGCGCTCCCTGTCCCGGAAACATAAATACGATCTTACCCATTATCTTTACCTCGTTGATCTATAAAATAATCTATAATTAGTTTGATGTTCAAAATATTTTCTTCAAAAAATTGACTTATAACAGGAATGTTATAAGCCAATCTTACAATTTCTTTAGTCTTCTACACCTTTGTCTTTTAAGTAGTTGATAACATCACCAACTGTGTTTAATTCTGCAAGATCATCAGATGGAATCTCAACATCATATTCTTCTTCTAATGCCATAACTAATTCAAATAAATCTAATGAATCAGCATCCAGATCTTCTTTAAAAGATGCTTCTAAAGTAACTTCATCTTCGCTTACACCTAACTGATCTGCAATGATCTCTTTCATCTTCTCTAACATAATGATTCTCCTTCACACTCTAATTAGTTTGATTCTCAAAGTATACATTCTTCAACTGTCTTCTGTCAAGTTTTCTTGTAAATTTACTTTTATATTATACGAAACTATACGTGATTATGCAAGCCTATCCTTGCCATTCTATGCATCTTTTATGAAACATTTTCATATTATTCTGTATACTATATACTCCATAAAACACTTCACAAAATTACCACATTTTTAACACAAACTGTTCAGACTTTTATCACAGTTTGATTTGTTTTTCTTCATATAATGATGAGAGTTATCGCAAAAAGGAGGACAATATTTTGATAGAAGTAAAACATCTTACCAAAAAATATGGCACACATCTCGCCGTAGATGATCTGTCATTTACCATTGAAAAAGGGCGAATCTATGGATTTTTGGGTCCAAATGGAGCCGGTAAATCTACAACTATGAATATTATGACTGGATATATCGGTGCGTCGAGTGGAGAGGTTATCATCAATGGTCACAATATTCTGGAAGAACCTGAGAAAGCAAAAAAATGTATCGGATATCTTCCAGAGATCCCACCTTTATATCTTGATATGACAGTATCTGAATATCTGTATTTTGCTGCTGAATTAAAAAAAATTCCGAAAGCTGACCGCAATGCACAGGTTATAAAAGTTATGGAATTGATCAAACTTGTTGATATGAAAGACCGATTGATCAAAAACCTTTCCAAAGGTTATCGCCAGAGAACAGGTCTTGCCGCTGCAATTCTTGATTTCCCGGATATTATCATCTTGGATGAACCGACCGTTGGTCTCGATCCAAAGCAGATTATCGAAATCCGTGAACTGATCCGTACACTTGCTAAGGACCATACGGTGATCTTAAGTTCTCATATTCTTGCTGAAGTTCAGGAAATCTGTGACGATATCCTAATCATTTCAAAAGGAAAATTGATCGCTGAGGGAAGCCCTGATGAATTAGAAGAATTAACACACGGAAAAGAAACCATTGAGCTTACGATCCTGGCGGATGAAACTTCCGTAAAACAGGTTCTTTCTGATTTTTCTGATATTGATGATGTCAACTGGCTTGATGTAAGTAAAGAGAGCTGCCATATCCAGATCAATACAAACAAAGATTCTCAGGAAATCTGTGCTGATCTTTCTCTTAAATTTGCACAGAAAAAAATGCCTGTGACACAGATGTTTGTAAACAAGGCTACTCTTGAAGATATTTTCCTGGAATTAACCGGAGATGTAATGGAGGTGACAAATAATGCTTGCTATCTATAAAAGGGAAGTCCGTTCCTATTTTAACTCTATGATCGGATGCGTATTTGCAGCATTCTTAACGATCATTGGAGGTGTATATTTTATGGTTTATAACCTTTATAGTGGTTATCCATTTTTTGCCTACTCTCTGGCGGGCGTTATTTTCATGTTATTGATTTCTGTGCCTGTTTTATCTATGAAATCTTTTGCTGAAGACCGAAAGAATAAAACTGACCAGTTATTATTAACTTCTCCTGTTTCACTTGTTGAGATCGTATTAGGAAAATATCTTGCAATGGTGACTGTATTTGCAATTCCATGTGTGATCTACTGTATTTTCCCACTGATCATCAAACTTCAAGGAACTGCCCATTTTCTTGTTGATTATTCATCCATTCTGGCCTTTTTCCTGCTTGGATGTGTATTTATTGCAATCGGAATGTTTTTATCATCTTTGACAGAAAGTCCTGTGATCGCAGCGATCACTACTTGTGCAGCATTGTTTTTCTTTTATCTGTTGGACAATCTGCTGCAGTATTTTCCTTCCAGTGCGATCAGTAATCTGGTCATCTGGATCATTATATTTGCTCTGATCGGTCTTCTGATCTACCATATCACAAAAAATCAGATGATCGCTGGCATTGTCACTGGCATTGGATGTATCGCTGGTATCGTTGTTTATTTTGTGAAGAAAACATTGCTTGAAAGTCTGTTTTCTGCTTTATTAGGACACCTTGTATTAACTGATATTTTTTATAATTTTTCTCAGAATTACATTTTTGATCTCGGAGGACTTCTGACTTATCTGTCATTGATCATTCTTCTGGTGTTCTTAACAGTACAGACATTTGAAAAAAGACGTTGGAGTTAGGAGGAAGTTATCGTGGATAAAATCAAAAAATTATTTCAAAGCAATGATTCGAAACGTGGATCTTATACTCTTGCTATGACATCCATCGTGATCGCGATCGTTATCATTTTTAATATGATCGTCAATCTGATCCCTGAAAATAAGCGACAGTTTGATATCAGTAGTACCAATATTTATGAAATCTCATCAAAAAGTGAAAAGATCATCAAAAAAGTTGATGATGACGTCACTTTTTATGTTCTTGCAGAAAAGGACAGCACTGATAAAAGGATCAAAACTTTCATCAATAAATATGCTTCTTTATCAAGCAAGCTTCATGTCAAATGGATCGATCCCATACTCCATCCTTCTGCATTGACAAAATACGGAACTGAAGAAAACAATATCGTCATCTCTTGTAAGAAAACCAACCGTACAACAACTGTTTCGTTTGATGATATATTAGTTTCCTCAGATTCTTACTACAGTACTTCCTCTTCTGCTTCATCATTTGATGGTGATGGGCAGCTTACAAGTGCTTTAAATTATGTAACAAGTGACAAAGAATATAAAGCTTATTATACTTCTGGCCATGGAGAATCATCCTTATCTTCCGAGGTCACAAGTCTTCTTACAAAATCAAGAATTTCCACAAGTGATCTGCTTTTAATGACTACAACATCCATTCCTGATGATTGTGATCTGCTGATCATCGATGGGGCTACAAGCGATTTTACAAAAGATGAAGTAAAACTATTATCTTCTTACCTGAAGAAAGGTGGAAAAGTTGTTACTTTACTTGCCCAGACAAATAAGAGTATGAAAAACTTATATGGTCTGTTAAAAGACTACGGTTTAACTGTTCAAAGCGGATATATTGCAGATACAGAACGTTCATATCAAGGAAATTATTATTACTTGATCCCAAATCTTTCTGTAAGCGGTGATATGGCTTCTGGAATTTCATCAAACTCTATTATGATGATCAATTCGAAAGGTATGACACAGAGTACTCCAGTTAGAGATTCTATTTCTACCGATGCATTTATGACAACATCCAGCAACGGATATGCTGTCACTGAGAAGAAACAAACACAGGGAACTTATGTCCTTGGTGCAACTTCCACAGAATCTGTCAAAGTCAAAAACAGCAAAGGAAAGAAAGTTACAAAAGAAAGTCGCCTGACTGTTTACGGAAGTAATATGCTGATCGATGAGCAGATCACAAGTTCTTTCTCATCCTTAGAAAACCTGACATTATTTACAAACTCTGTGACCGCATGTTTAAATAATGCCGATAATGTTTCTATCTCTCCAAAGAGTCTGGAAGTCAACTATAATACAATTGCTCATCCTGGACCATTCAGTATCCTTGTAGTCTTTGTAATTCCAGTTGGTCTGATCATTGGCGGATTCATTGTATGGTTTAGACGCAGACGCCGTTAGGAGGTTTTCATGAAACAGAAAAAAACATTACAGATTTTACTTCTCGTATTTGCAGGACTTATTGTCCTGTATACGGGAGTGAATTTATACCAGAAACAGCAATCTTCCAAAGAAGATTCTGATCAGACAAAGATCTCTGATTTAAAGAGTTTAACTTCCATCTCTTATAATAACAACGGAACGACTCTTTCTTTCATAAAACAGAATGGCAAATGGTATTATACAAAAAATAAAAAATATCCGATCACTCAGTCCTCTCTCGAAAGTCTTGCTTCTACATTTCAAAAAGTTGAGGCTGTCAGAGAACTTAAAAATGCAGATGCTCTATGCGACTATGGTCTTGACAAGCCAACTTATACAGTTAGTGTCAAAGACAAAACTGGAAAATCCATGACTTATTATATTGGAAATGCAACCGGTGAAAATTACTATGTAACTTATGGAGATAAATCAAAGATTTATACCGTATCTTCTGATATTACATCTAGTTTATCTTATTCTTTAGATAATCTGATCGAGACAGATACTTTCCCTACGTTAAGTACTGGAAATCTTAAAAAAGTTTTGGTCACTCAGAACGGTAAGACAAAGACTTATACTAGCAAGGAGAAAAATCTTGATGGAATCTCTGGCGGTTTGGGTGTATTTACTTTTGGAGACTGCCAGAATTATTATGCAAGTCAGACAGATCTTGTAAAATATGGACTGGATAAGGATTCTCGAATCACAGTCGATATCACTTATAAGGATACGGATACGAAGAAAACAAAAAATGTTGTGCTTTATATCGGTAAAAAAGATTCTGATCAAAAGAATTATTATGTACAGCTGAAAGGGTCACATATGGTTTATTTAAGTGATAAGGATGTTGTGAAGAATATATTGAATCCATAGTTTCAATATATAAAGATATAAAAATAGAGAGCAAGATGCGAAATGATCAAATTCATTTCCGTATCCTGCTCTCTATTTTTATTATTTCTGTTTATACAGTTCTTTTATTCCTGATGCAAGCGATAACACGATTACTGCAAAATAAAAAGAACTTCAATCACTTGAAGTCCTTTTTCATGCCGCAGACCGGAATCGAACCGGTACTCGATTTAACTCGAACAGGATTTTAAGTCCTGCGCGTCTGCCAGTTCCGCCACTGCGGCTTAGTGGTGGGAGAAGGATTCGAACCTTCGAAGGCGGTGCCAACAGATTTACAGTCTGCCCCCTTTGGCCACTCGGGAATCCCACCAAGTGTTTACCTGACAATTAAAGATTATACGGCATTGTCAGGTAAATTGCAAGTGTTTTTTTAACTTTTTTTATATTTTTTTATGCCTGTGTTTCAACTTCTGTTTCAGGCTCAAATAATGCTTCGAATTCTGCGCGGTTAATGCGTTCTTTCTCTAATAATAATGCGGCACATTTGTGAAGGACATCTATGTGTTCTTCAATCATTGCTTTCGCATCTTTGTAGCATTTATTTACAATCTTCTTCACTTCCTGATCGATCACAGTCTGTGTGTTTTCTCCGTATGGACGCTGCTGTCCAATTTCTTTTCCTAAGAAGACTTCGTCTCCTTCACCACTGTCATAATTGATCAGTCCAAGCTCATCTGACATACCAAACTTCGTTACCATAGCTCTTGCATACTGGGTTACCTGTTTGATATCCTGTGATGCACCGGTTGTGATATCATCTAAGATCAATTCTTCGGCAATTCGTCCTCCGAGACTTACCATGATATCCTGAATCATCTTTCCGCGTGTCATAAAGACATTATCGTTCTCAGGAAGCGGCATCGTATATCCAGCTGCTCCTGTTCCCGTTGGAATAATAGATACAGTGTAAACCGGACCTACATCTGGTAACAGATGGAATAAGATTGCATGTCCAGATTCATGATATGCAGTGATCCTTCTTTCACTTTCTGGCACCACACGACTCTTCTTCTCTGTTCCGATTCCTACTTTGATAAATGATTTATCAATATCTTCTTTCATGATATAGGCTCTGTCATCTCTTGCTGCCTGAATGGCTGCCTCATTCATCAGATTCTCAAGGTCTGCTCCCACAAAACCTGCTGTTGTTCTTGCGATCTCATGAAGATCAACATCATCTCCTAATGGTTTCTGACGACAGTGAATCTTTAAGATATCTTCTCGCCCTTTGACATCTGGTCTTCCAACGCCAACCTTGCGGTCAAATCGTCCTGGTCGTAAGATCGCTGGATCTAAGATATCCACACGGTTTGTAGCTGCGATCATGATGATTCCTTCATTCACTCCAAAACCGTCCATCTCAACTAACATCTGGTTTAATGTCTGTTCACGTTCATCATGTCCACCACCAAGTCCAGAGCCTCTTCGTCTTGCAACTGCATCGATCTCATCGATAAATACGATACAAGGAGAATGTTTCTTAGCTTCTGCAAATAAGTCACGTACACGAGCTGCACCAACACCGACGAACATTTCCACGAAATCAGATCCTGAAATGCTGAAAAATGGTACATTCGCTTCTCCTGCAACTGCCTTTGCAAGTAATGTCTTACCTGTTCCTGGAGGTCCTACAAGAAGGACGCCCTTTGGAATTCTGGCTCCGATCTTTATAAATCGTCCTGGATTCTTTAAGAATTCCACGACTTCTTCTAATTCTTCTTTCTCTTCTGTCAGTCCTGCAACATCGTTAAATGTTACTTTCTTACCATTTGGATTGGCAAGTTTAGCACGGCTTTTTCCAAAATCCATCATCTTGCCGCCACCGCCACCATTCTGGCGCATCATCATAACCATGAAAAATATGACAACTCCGATCGGTAGTACTACCCCGATCAGATTAGAGATCATATCCCCACTGTGATCGATTCCCTTAATACTGATCTTATTGGCAAGAGAGCTGTCAGCTTTCTTAATATCATTGATCGCCTGATTGACATCTGTAACTTCACAGCTCTTATAATCATCTTTTCCAAACTCTGCTGTGATCGTCCCAGTTGGTACTTCTTTATTCTGTTTAATAGTTACCGCAGTTACTTTGTCAGACTTTACATCCTTCATAAACTGCTGATAGGTGTAATCACCTGAACCTGGCTGGAACACGCTGATAAAATAATATGCTCCGATCACCAAGATCAGCAGGACTACTAAAAATCCACTGTTACTTTTCTTCGGGTTCAACGTTTAGTCTCCTCTCTACTCTTCCTCTGCTACTCCAATGTAAGGAAGGTTACGATATTTCTGTGCATAATCTAGTCCATATCCAACAACAAATTCATCTGGTACTTCAAAACCAATATATCTGACTGGTACTTCAACTTCACGACGATCTGGTTTGCTTAACAATGTACACAGATGAAGTGACGCAGGATTTCTGCTCTCAAGCATTGGTTTTAAATGATTTAAAGTCTTTCCTGAGTCAATGATATCTTCTACAACTAATACTTCTTTATCTAAGATTGGCTCATCTAAGTCTTTTGCGATCTTAACGATTCCTGAGGATTCTCTAGAATTTCCATAACTAGACACTGACATAAAATCAATTGTTACTGGAATCGTGATTCTCTTTGCAAGTTCACACGCAAAAAAAACACTTCCTTTTAAGATGGCGATCAGATGGATTTCTTTTCCTGCATAATCTTCACTGATCTGCGCTCCCATCTCCGCGATTCGTTTGTTTACATCTTCCTCTGAAATCATTACTCTGATATTCTCCATTGGAATCATCTCCTTCTCTTTTGAACTCAAGCTTTAAATAACGCTTGGTTGATTCTTTGATCTTATAATATTCGCTGATTCTTCTGCCAACGATCCATACAATATGACTGCCATCTGCCACCAAGGGTATCTCTTCCCGCAATTGTCTTGGAATCTTCTCATCAATAAAATACCTGCTTAATGATTTTCTCTTCTGATCTTTGCCAAATGTAAAAAAATCTCCTGGCTTCCGGCATCGTAATTGTACACCTGTTTCTATTCTATCATAATCAATGATTTTGATACAATCATTTTCCACGATATTTGTCAAATCTGTAACCTCTTCGCACAAAATTTTTCCTGTCATTTCTTGTTTATCTGATATATTTCCTTTTTGTACCTTAATATACTGATAATTTTTCTCGGCAACCATATTATACGGAAGAGAAATTCGTTTCCCTGTTCCATTTTCTACCAAAGTTAACAGATCTTCAATATGTCTTCTTTCTAAATCTTTCTTCTTACCAGCTGTTTCTTCCAAAACTTTTTTTAGAACCTGTTTCTGGATCCAATGGTTTTCCAATAACAATTGATCACAATTAATCTCAAATCCTTGTCCAATAGGCTTTGCACATCTTAAAAATGACTCTTCTATCTGATCTGTCAGATACGTCGTCACTTCTTTGATATCTTCGCACAGCCATCCTATATGCTCCACCGCCTGCTCATTGATCATCTCAAGTCTTGGAATTACCTGATTTCGGATCTGATTTCTTGCAAATGCATCGTCCTGATTGCTTGCATCTTCTACCCAGGCCTGCCCAGCCTCTTTTAAATATTTTACGATTTCTTCTTTTTTTACACATAAAAGCGGGCGGATCAGATTTCCATCTTTTTCTCTCATGGCACCCGCCCCATAAATTCCAGTTCCTCTCACCACTCGATATAAAAATGTTTCTGCCTGATCGTTTTGATGATGTGCGATCGCAATCTTATCAGCATTATATTTTTTCATTGTTTTTGCAAATGCATCATATCTCGCTTTTCTTCCTGCTTCTTCTAATGACATCTTTTCACGCTTGGCGATCTGTTTTACATCTATTTCAAATATTTTACACGGAATCAAAAGTTGTCCACAAAGATCCTGCACAAACTTCTGATCATCCACAGCTTCTCTTCGAATCATGTGATTGATGTGGACTGCTGTGATCGTGAGATTCATTGATTCTCTTAATTCATTTAAAATAAGTAACAGATATACAGAATCTGCACCGCCAGAAACACCGATAATGATATGATCTCCATTTTGTATTAATTTTTTTTCTTTGATAAATTCTTTTACTTTATTCATGTAATTTACTTTATCATTCTTTGCAGATTCCTTCAATACCTGTCCCAGATTCCCAATACCATGATCGTCATATCATCTCTTTTTTCAAATTCTTTGTTTGTTGTAATTTGCTCATATAATCCATCTGCGATCGCCTGTGGACGTACCACATCCATTTCTTTCAAATATCGTGCTGCCATCTCCAAACCATTTTGCGAAAATCCGTCGAAAGCTCCATCGCTTAACATGACTAAAATATCTTCACTTTCCATCTTTTTGCGGTAAATTGGAATTTTCTCGGTATGTAATAAGAGGTTCACTGGTATCGTATCTACTTGAATGATCTCCACGTCGTTTTTTCTCTTTAAAAGACATGGGCAGGCTCCAATTTTAAAGAATGTTCCGATTCCTGCAAATAAATCTAACTGAAAAAAATCTAATGTCGCATATTTTTCTTTTTCTGGTTGTAAGATCATCATGGACCTTAAAAGCTGAATACTTTGACTTTCGTTAATTCCTGCTCCTAGAAGTTCTTCCATCACTTCAATTATTTTCCTACTTTCTTTTTTCGCTTCCTGTCCTGTTCCCATTCCATCCGAGATCATAGACACAAAACTTCCTTCCCTTACTTTTCCCATGGAAAAACTGTCTCCATTCTCATCCCCTGCGATCATTGGCGAAGTGTGGATTCCTGCGATTACATGGAATTTTTCTTCTGGTGTAAATCCATAAATCTCATAATAATTTCCGATCATCTTTTTTTGATCTGGCAATGGCTTCATTTTCTCCATTGTCATGGAACTTAACAACACTGCTGCTTGTCTTGTGCTGATTTCCCTGCCTTTTTTCTTTTTCAGATATAGATAGATCTGTTTTCCTTTCTCTGGATTATCGTAGAAATAAATTTCTTTTAGTCTCAGTTGGCTTTTTGCAAAACCTTTTGTGATCTTCTCATATAATTTCTTATTATCTGCCGTTAATGATACTTTTCCCTGAAAGAAATCACCCAGTGTATTTCCGGCTCTGATATACTGCTCCCCGACAATTTTTCTCAGTTGTTTCATCTGATTTCTCATTGCACGCAGAAATAATTCCCGTTCATAAATCTTATTTGCTTCCTCGATAAAATCCTGTCCATTCTTGCATGGATGACATCTTTTTAAATCTGCATAGCTTAATCCACCTTGCTTTTCGATAATCTGCCCAAGCCTGTCCTTATCTGCTAATGTAAACTGACATTTTTGATTCTCACGGCATCCGACGCATTCTTTTAAGATCACACTTTCAACTACATCTCTTCCCCGTTTTTCACACGTTTCTTCCTCATCGTTATGATCACAGAACATCTTTCCCGCTGTCGTGAGACATTGCTGCATCTGGCGCATATGATAAAGGATCATTTCATGAAAATTTTGAAATAACCGGTCTTCTTCGAATTCTTTTTTTCTTAAGATTTCCATAGTTTTCCCTCCTGCAAGATTATTATAGAGGATTTTGTATGCAATTTCTGTCGAAATAAAAAATGTTATTTTATGGAAATTATTATTGTAAATTAATCCCATTTTTGTTGTAACAATACCTATAAAGATGTATTGTTTGATAAGATTTTTTCAGATAAGAAAGTCATTCTTGAATTATATAATGCAATCGCACAAACTGATTATACAGATGAATCTGCTGTCGCAGCAAAAAGAGCTGTGGAAGAATGTATTGAACATGGAATCTTGAAAGATATTCTTCTAAAAGAGAAAGGAGTGATTGAGGATATGATTACTGTATGTTATGACGAAGAAATTTATAAGATGAGAGAGGCGGAGTATAATCAGGAATTAGGAGAAGAGAGAGGAAAAGAAATAGGAAAACTACTACAGCCAGAAACCATTTAATCTAATGCAAAAAATAAAACGTACCATAGCAGTGATTTCATCTTACTCTATGATACGTTTTATTTATTTTCTATTTTTCTTTACCAGACATCTTTTCTTAAAAAAAGAAATACCATAACATAAAATTTCATCATATGCGTCTTCAAATTCATTTGCATACATTTTCTCATTAATCTGTTTGATCGCTTTCTCGCAATCTAATATCATATCTTCTGGATTTTGAGATTTTTTTGCTTCAAATATTGCAACCTTTCCTTCATAATCATCGTAGATCACAATATCACTGCGTCCTTCACCATGTTCTTTATTCGACTCCACAACATAACCTGCTCCTGCAAAAATTCCTGCAAGGAATGCATGATAGAAATCTTCTTTGTAATCATGATAGCTGATCGTCATACGCAATAATGTACCTATCTCTTTTGTCAAGATATCTGCATTTCCAGTCCATACTGCATCAAATAATTCTTTGCGATCTATGGTTTTTGCGTTATCTTCAAACCATTTCTTCACTGTTGTTTCAAAAATCTCTTTAATCTCTTTATTCGGAATCTTTAATTCTATCGTTCCATCTGTATCCTGTTCACTGGCATTGGTCAAATATCCTGTCAAATAAAGAATGCTCCAAAGATTTTCCTCTGATGAATGTAGATAATCATAAGTAAGATTTTCTTCTATCTGCTGCCTGATGCTTCCACCTGAGATCAATATCTCAAGTTTTTTCTTGATCGCCGCACCTGAATAGTCAATAAATGATCGAATGATCGCATTATCACTTGTATTCTTCCAGTAACTGACTGGTTTTGCATTTTGGTTATTCGTAAGATCCCACAAATAATTCATAACATCCCATGGACAGTAAACATCAAATTCTCCAAACCTATATCCATCATACCATTCTTTGATATCTGAAGCCTTCTCTTCTATCTGTGCATCTTGTAAAATCTGATCTACATCTTTCTGTGTGAATCCATAATATTCATTATATCGCTCGGAAGATATCGTATCCGAAACAAAGTTATTTGTTCCTGTAAATACACTCTCTTTCGCAATCTTTAAGCAACCTGTCACTACTGCAAATTTCAATGCTTCATTATCTTTCAGTGCTGTACTGAGCATAGCTTTCATAACTTCCAGCATTTCCTTATAATATCCATTGCTGCTTGCTTTTGCAATCGGTACATCATATTCATCAATCAAAAGAATAACCGGTTTATTATAATATGCCTTCATCATATTCATGAGCATTATGATAGATCCTTGAAGTTCTGGTAAATTTGATCCCATACTTTTCAATTTTCGGAATGTTTCTTTGTCATCTTGATCTACAACATCACTTTCTATCAGATATGTATGCTTTTTGCACAGTTCTGCAATCGTAAACTGAAGAAGCCCAAGTGCATTCTCAAATATCGTTCCATCCACATCCTTAAAGGATAAAAATAATGTTGGATATTGATTCATCCAATCGTTACAAAGTTGTTGTTCCTTAGAAATATTCAATCCTTGAAATAATTTTTTACTATCTCTTCGTATATCAAAAAAGCTTGCCAACATACTCATTGCCAGAGTTTTTCCAAATCTTCGTGGTCGGGTAATTAATGTTACTTCTGGTATTTTGTTTTTTAACATATCTTTGATCAGACCTGTCTTATCAACATAATAGTATCCATCCTGCCGAATTTTCTCAAAATTTGAGATTCCAACTGGAACATTGATATTCTTCATTGTATTACCCCTTTCTTTTTACACTTCATTTAGAATAAGTATACCACGGATTCTTTCTTATATAAATCGAAAAAATCCGATGTTTTTATAAGAACAATCCTATGACTATTCTTATAAAAACATCGGATTTTATATCTTTATTCTTTACTCTACCGGATGTAAATTCTTCAAAGAAATGTCCATAATAGGAGCTGAATGTGTTAAAGCTCCACAGGATACATAATCCACTCCGATCTCACGGATCGTCTTTAGGCGTTCTTTTGTAACATTTCCTGAACACTCTGTTTCAGCTCTTCCGTCGATCAGTTTGACAGCTTCTTTCATTGTCTCATCATCCATGTTATCTAACATGATGATGTCTGCGCCTGCTTCTACGGCTTCTTTTACCATGTCAAGATTCTCTGTCTCTACTTCAATCTTTCTGACAAATGGTGCATAGTCTTTTGCCATAGCTACCGCTTCTTTGATTCCACCTGCAGCACCGATATGGTTATCTTTTAACATGACTCCATCGGATAAGTTGTAGCGGTGATTATGTCCACCACCAACCGTCACTGCGTATTTTTCAAATGGGCGCATATTTGGTGTTGTTTTTCTTGTATCTAATAACTTTGTTTTATATCCTTCAAGCTCTTTGGATAACTCGCTTGTCATTGTTGCGATTCCACTCATTCTCTGCAAGTAGTTTAATGCAACTCTCTCTCCAGATAAAAGGGCACGGATATCTCCTTTGACAACTCCCATTAGCTGTCCTTTGGTCACTTTATCTCCGTCTTTTAATTCTGTCTCAAAAACAACAGTTTCATCTAAAAGTTTGAAGACTCTTTCAAATACTTCTAATCCACAGATGACCCCATCCTGTTTACAGATTAAATTTACTTCTCCCTGTTTTGGTTCTGGCATCACTGCGTTTGTACTGACATCTTCCTGAGTGATATCTTCTTTTAATGCATTCATCAAATATTCATCGATGTTAATTCTCATCGTTACACCACTGATCATAAAAACTTCTGTCCTTTCGTTTAATTTCGTCAAGAACAAGCTGTTCATTCTCTTTCTCACGCTGTTCTTCGTTCTGATACTTACTTAAATCTACTTCGACTGTCTCGGCTTTTGATGGATGTTCTGTGATGTCTTTCGCTGCTGCCTTGGCAAATACAAGTGCTTCCAATAATGAATTACTTGCCAGACGATTCTTTCCATGAACCCCATTACAGCTTGTCTCACCGACTGCATATAAATGTTCCATAGATGTCTTGCTGTCTAAGTTTACTTTAATTCCACCCATGAAATAGTGCTGTGCTGGTGTTACTGGAATCGGTTCTTTTGTCATGTCATATCCTTCATCCAAGCACTGTTTGTAGATGTTTGGGAATCTATGTTTGATTCTTTCTCCATCTAAATGTGTAACAGATAAATAAACATGATCACTTCCGTCTTTCTTCATCTGTTTGCAGATTTCTCCAGTTACAACGTCTCTTGGTTTTAACTCATCTGTAAAACGTTCTCCATCTTTATTCAGCAGGTAAGCTCCCTCTCCTCTGACTGATTCAGAGATTAAGAATCTTCTTCCTGGTTTCTTTGAATAAAATGTTGTTGGATGGATCTGGATATAGTTAATATTCTCTAATTCAACATTATGGCGCAGGCAGATAGCCAGACTGTCTGCTGTCAGATGTCTGAAGTTTGTAGAATGTTTAAATAACCCTCCAAGTCCTCCTGTTGCAAGAACAGTATCCGGAGCTTCGATCGTATCTAAATTACCATCTGCATCTTTATATACAATTCCTTTACATTCTCCGTCTTTCTCAATGATATCGATCATCGTACAATTTTCCATGATCGTAATATTATCACGTTTCTTCGCCTCTTCGTATAAATGGCTTGTGATCTCTTTTCCTGTCAGATCTTCATGATGAAGAATACGGAATGTGGAATGTCCACCTTCTCTTGTAAACTCAATCTCTCCATCCTTCAAGTCAAATCTTACACCAAAATCTTTCAGATCCTGAATAATCTGTGGTGATTCTTTGATCATCTTCTCGACGGCACCTTTATCATTCTCGTAATGTCCGGCCTTCATAGTGTCCTCGAAATATGAATCATAATCTTCCGGATTCTTCAGCGCTGAGATTCCTCCCTGCGCCAAAAATGAATCACTTTCTTCAACTTCCTTCTTTGTAATAACGATTACTTTGTAATCCTGCGGAAGAAATAATGCATTAAATAGCCCTGAAGCACCACTTCCTACAATGATCACGTCTGATGTTTTCATAATTCTCTTTGCCCTTCCTTGGAACTTTCCTGTCTTACTGCGCGATTCTTAACATCTCATCTAATGCTTTCTTAGCATTTAATCGCAGTTCTTCTGGTAATTCTACCTGATTCTTCATGTCTCTTAATGTGTCTCTTACATTCTCTAAACTGATACGCTTCATATTTGGACAGAACTGACGATGTCCTACAGAGTAGAATGTCTTTCCTGGGTTCTTCTGTTTTAATTCATATAAAACACCCATCTCTGTACAAATGATAAATACGTCCTTGTCAGATGCTGTCGCATAGTCAATGATTCCTGATGTACTTCCTACATAATCACCTAAAGCTACAACATCTGGTGTACATTCTGGATGTACTAAAACTTCTGCTTCTGGATGTACTTCTTTGGCTTTCTTTACGTTCTCGGCTGTGATACTTCTATGTACATGACAGAATCCGTCATTGTAAATAAAGTTCTTCTCTGGAAGTTTGCTTCCGATATAACGTCCGAGGTTCTCATCTGGTACGAAGAAAATATTCTTCTGTGGAAGTGCTGTTACAACTTTCAGAGCATTGGATGAAGTTACACAGACATCAGAATGTGCTTTGATCTCTGCTGTAGAATTAATGTAACAGACAACAGCAAGATCATCATATTTCTTACGCATCTCTTCAATCTTCTCCACATCGACCATATGAGCCATTGGGCAGTCTGCCTTCTGATCTGGCATGATCACTGTACGGTCTGGGTTTAAGATCTTGGCACTCTCACCCATAAAGTTTACGCCTGCAAAACAGATCACATCTTTGGATTCTTTTAATGCAACTTTGGCAAGATAATAAGAATCTCCAACATAATCAGCAATTTCCTGAACGGCATCGTCTACATAATAATGTGCTAGTAAAACAGCATTTTTTTCTTGTTTTAATTGTTCGATCTCTTTTTTTAAATTTTCCATCTTTCTCTCCTTGTTATTAAATTTTAATATACCACGACCACCCCTTCTGTTCAAGTATTTGTGATGTTTTTATATGATAAATACCAGTGATTTTACCTCTTTTTCAGATGCTTCAATCACTGGTATTATTATAAATTCTATTTATTTTATATGATCACTATATATTTTCATATGCATTTGCTGTTTTCGTCCGATCATATCTTGTACATTGTCTCGTAATTATTTTTTCACATAACATGTGTTCTTTCCTCTGCCTCTCTGCATGATCAATCCTTTTTTAACCATCTGCTTCAAAATCCTTCCACTCGTTGTCTGACTGATTCCTAATCTTTCCTGAACTTGTTTTCTTTGAATTCTTTTTTCTTGATCGATCATTTGCATGATCTGTGTTTCTTCGTCTTCTGGTTGTATATGTGTATGGTATTGCAGTTCTTCTCTTAATTCTGCCTGTGCATTTGTGTTTGGTAATATGATCTTAAATACATTATTACTGACTTTGATCTCTGGTTTTATAAACTGATCTTGATAAGCATTCATGATCTTTTGTATTCCTGTTCCATAAGCTTCGATCAATTCTAAACGGTAAAAAACATTCGCTAATCTTTTATTCCTGCATACAGAAATCCCCATCATCACATCTTCTAATGTAACTCCTGTTACCAATCCCCCAATGGATGTGAATTCTAACCGATCTTCGTACATACTGATCAGAATACTAGAACTATATCCGTAATCTCTGTGTACAAGACAGTTTAGCAATGCTTCTCTTACTGCTACTTCTGGATAATCTCTATTATCAATTCGATAAAGTTTTTCAAAAGTTGAATGTGTTTGATTTCTGAAGTCAATGTAATCATATACTGCTTCCATTTGTGCAAATAGTGATCCTGTAAATTCTTTTCTATCTTTAAATATATTTTGATTCTTTCCTTCAAAAACTGCTGTTTTAATCGTATGCACGCATTGGTCTGAAAGTAATAAAGCAAGATTCGTATAAATTCCATCTTGGTTTATAATTCCTAAAGTTTTCATCTGTGGCTGTTCTAATGTGATGTTTCTCTTTTGGAATTCTTTTTTTGTTTCGCAAAAAGTCAATTCTTGATCTAATGATCTCATATCTTCAAAATGATCACCATCTGTTTCTTTAATCATCTTTCTAATAGCTGTATCCGTTGCTGGGACAGAAGAATATCCTTGTCTTACATATACGCCTTCTGGTCTTAACCCTTTCTTCGCTATATAGTATGGGCGTTCTGTTCCTCTTTGAATATCTATGATCACAACTTGTTTTTGTTCTATCTCTTTTGTCTCATAATGCAAGAACATGGTTAAATCTGGTTTAATCGCATCTCTAACCATATTGCTTACTTGCAATGCTACACTGTCTGAATCTTCTACCCCGATAACTGTCCCATCATCTTCAATTCCAATATAGATTTTTCCTCCATCACAATTGGCAAATGCTATGATTTCTTTCTTGATGTCTGTGACTACAATGGATTTGAATTCGGTTCTCTCAGATTCTTGTAACTTCATGAAAAACCCTCCTTGAAATTATTCTGTCTGTTCTTTCTAACTTTATTCTAACCATTCTAACCATTCTTGTCAATTATAAATCACAGTGTTTGTATGCTGTATAGTGGTTTGAATCACGTAAATTATTTGAATATTATAAAAAGAGATCATGTGTCGGCAACCGTACGGACACGTCTGCACTTAGCGAGTGGATGGTCGTTAGACCATTCAGGAGCTTAGTACAGCTACGTGGGAGTCCGAACGCAAGTGGGTTGCAGACACATAATCTCTTTTTATAATATTCCACCAATACTTTCCGTTATTCAAATCAGAATTTAATAGTTCTCTTCATGCACTTCAAAATAGCTCTGTGGATGTGCACACACAGGACATACTTCCGGTGCTTTTGTTCCAACTACGATATGTCCACAATTGCGACATTCCCATACTTTCACTTCACTTTTTTCAAATACTTGTGAAGTCTCGATATTCTTAAGAAGTGCACGATATCTTTCTTCATGATGCTTCTCAATCTCTCCGACTGCTCTGAATTTGGCAGCAAGTTCTGGAAAACCTTCTTCTTCTGCAGTCTTTGCAAATCCTTCATACATATCTGTCCATTCGTAATTTTCACCTTCAGCTGCTGCAGCAAGATTTTCCTTTGTATCTCCAATTCCTGCTAATTCTTTAAACCACATTTTGGCATGTTCTTTCTCATTATTTGCCGTCTTAAGGAACAATGCAGACATCTGCTCATATCCTTCTTTCTTTGCAACGGATGCGAAATAAGTGTACTTATTTCTTGCCTGTGATTCTCCTGAAAATGCTTCTAATAAATTCTTCTCTGTCTGTGTTCCTACATATCTATTACTTCCCATGATTCTTCTCCTTACTGATTCCTTTACAATCACTTTATATATTTCCCTAGAAATTAATAATTTCTATACTTCAGATTTCCATAATCCATGCAGATTACAATACTCATATGCTGCTATGAATTCATCTCCATCGGCTAACATAAATACCGCCTCTGGTTTATCCCCTGGTGCAAATTTATGCAGTTGCCCACCATTCTTTGTTTCAATATATACTCCCATAATATAATGTTCTGGAAGCATTGGATGCTCTACGGAAGATACAGCTACTGTGATCTTATTTCCTTCCTGTGTCACAACTGGTAAATGTTTTTCTACTGCAGCATCTGTTGTGTTTGCTTTTAAACTTTTCAAATTCTCTATGGAACTTCCTGCTCCAAATACTTCTAATAATACTGTTTTGTCTTCTGAACGATAAAATTTAGCCATAACTTCTTCTCCCTTCTACTACAATATATCTATAAAAATTATTCTTTTGAAAATTGATCTTTCCCTACAAAACATAATGGACATTCAAAATCTTCTGGAACATCTTCCCATTTTGTTCCTGGAGCGATTCCTCCTTCTGGATATCCTTTTTCTTCATCATATTCCCATCCACATACATCACATACGTATTTCATTGTTTCATCCTCCTTATGCCTAAATCGATAATAATTACTGTTATTATATTTATATAATAATACATGTGAGAAAAAATGTCAATAATATTTTTTAGAATTTGAATAGTAATGTTTCTTTCTATGAATTATGTCCAATTTTTGTTATAATTAATTCATACTTATTGACACGCCGGGTACATCAGAGCGTGACAAAATTTACTTTTGATACTCTCATCATGAATATACAAAGTTACTGAACATTTACTCAATAAGGGAGGTGGCAATTATGGAGGGTAAGATTACAAAAATATTTAACGCAGCTGACCAGATTCAGGCTGAGATGATTCATGATCATTTAAAACAAAACGGAATTGAAACCATGTCCAAACAACCTGGAACAGGAGAATATATGAGTATTGCAATGGGGTATTCTGTTTATGGAACGGATATTTATGTTAGAGAAGATCAGAAAGCTAAGGCAGAAGCTTTGATCAATGAACTGTTATACGATAATGACTACAATACATTCGAAGATGAAGATATCAAATTGCCTTGGTGGCAAAATAAAGTGATTGTTGCAAAATGCATTTTAGGATTTTTTATTCTTGTGATCATTATCATGATCGCAAGTCAAATCTTCCAATAAAACAATAAATTTAAGAAAGAACAGGTATGCATAAGGAATTCATTAAATTCCTTATGCATACCTGTTCTTTGTTGTTGTTCATTATTTATATTTAGTTTATAGTTACCTTATAGTTAATCAAATTTCTGAAATACACCCTTAAGTGCTGGATAAATTTCTCTAAACTGCTGATACTTCGCCTCATACTTCGCAACAAGCTTGGCATCAGGTTCCACCGTATCCACAACTTTCACAAGCTGATCAGCTGCTTCCTGTACGCTGTCATATTCTCCGCATCCAACGGCTGCAAGCATTGCTCCGCCGTATCCTGGACCTTCTTCGCTTTCGATCACATCGACTTTAAGATTCATCACATTTGCAATGATCTTCTTCCATAATGGGCTCTTGGCTCCACCGCCGCAGATCTTTGTGCGTTCAATCTTGATTCCAAGACTTCTTGCAACTTCCAGAGAATCACGAAGTCCGAATGCAACTCCTTCTAACACGGCCTGTGTCATTTCTTCTCTTGTTGTGTCCATGGACATTCCGATAAATGTTGCTCTGGCTTTTGGATCATTATGTGGAGATCTCTCTCCCATTAAATATGGAAGATAGAATACATGATTTTCTCCAAGTTTGGTGATTCCTTCTTGTTCTTTGCTGTATTCTTTTGTCTTTAAGATTTCGTCCATCCACCATTTGTTGCAGGATGCTGCACTTAACATGCATCCCATGAGGTGATAGTATCCATCTGCATGATCAAAAGAATGTAAAGCATTATTTGAATCTACACCAAATGTCTTGCTGGAAATGAAGATCGTTCCGGATGTTCCAAGGGAAATGTTACACATTCCATCTCCGACTGTTCCAGTTCCTACGGCTGCTGCCGCATTATCTCCGGCTCCTGCGATGATCTTGACTTCTTTGGATAATCCAAGTTCTTCTGCAATATCTTCTTTTAATGTTCCTACAACTTCATAACTTTCAAACAGTTTCGGAAGCTGTTCTTCACTCACTCCGCAGATTTCCATCATCTGTTTAGACCAGCATTTATTCTTTACATCCAGCAATAACATTCCGGATGCATCGGAATAGTCCGTGCAAAATGTTCCAGATAGTTTATATGCCAGATAATCTTTTGGCAGCATGATCTTTTTGATCTTGTTGAAATTGTCTGGTTCATTTTCACGCATCCACAGGATTTTGGGTGCCGTAAATCCTGCGAAAGCGATATTAGCTGTGTACTCAGATAATTTATCTTTTCCAATCTTGTTATTTAAATAATCTGTTTCTTTCTGTGTACGTCCATCATTCCATAGGATTGCAGGGCGAATCACATCATCATCTTCATCTAAAACGACAAGTCCATGCATCTGCCCTCCGAAGCTGATCCCAGCAACCTGTGATTTATCACATTCGCTGATCAATTCTTTGATTCCTTCCATAGACTGACTGTACCAGTCTTCTGGTTTCTGCTCAGACCATCCTGGATGCGGAAAATGCAACTCATATTCTTTGGAAACGATTTTTTTGATTCCGCCTTTTTCATCCATTAACAGTAATTTCACTGCGGATGTTCCAAGGTCTACACCAATGTATAACATACAAACCTCCGATCTTATCCCCAAGGATTTTCTGTTGGATATCTGACTCCAGCTGACTGATTGTATCCAATCTCTTCTACTGGAACTCCAACATATTTAAATACTTCATATAATGTTTTTCCGAAATTACCAAATGCTACAGCTCCATGATGAGGGAAGTTTTTCTCGATCTCAACTCCTAAGTTGTATAACTGCTGGATTGGTGCATTGCATGCTAAGAAGTTTAATGGACGAGGCCCAAAACTGATGATCTTTAAGCTGCTTAATCCAACGACAGCTCTTGCGATTGGTACAAATTCATGTAACATCTCTGCACATTCTTCGGCATTACCAACTGGATATTCTGGAATGTAAGCTTTCATACCTCTTAATTTCAGATTATAACTTGCATTCAGCATACCACAATATGCATCTCCACGTCCATCTAACAGATTATCTCCTCTTTCCTCTGCTGCTGCAAAGAACATTTTTGGTCCTTCAAAATGTTTGGCAAGTAATATTTCTGCGATTCACTGATAAACTTTCTGGGAAACAATCTCTGCTGACTGCTACGATTTCGATCTTTACTTTTGGCATATTACTCATTTGATTCTCCATCCTTTCCTTTTTTGATCATTTTAATGTGATATTTTCTCCAACTAATCCACAAAACGCTCCAGGTATTTGAGTTTCTTCATGTGCGATCAGCCATTTATTCTGTGCAGTTAAAAGTTTGTCTTCTCCATTTATCACTTATAAGATTATAACAATATGCTTTTGTTTTCTCGACTAATTACTTATCTTGTTTATGGCACTTTTTTGTCTTTTTCGAAATTCAGCAGGCATAATTCCATACTTTTTATAAAAGGCTTTGGAAAATGCTTTGTTATTTGGAAATCCATTTTCCATGGAAATATCACTGATCGTCATATCTGTCTCAACGAGCTGGCGATATCCGTGTTCTGTACGTATTGCCTGCATATAGTCTTTATAATTGATACCTGCATATTTTTGAAACATTCGGGATAGATAAGATGGAGAATACCCGAATATTTCTGCCAATTTAGATAAAGACAGTTCTTCTTTGTAATGTTCTTTCATGTAATCTGTGATCACCGATAATTTCGTTAACTGTTTATGTTGATGTAAAATATCTGGATGTACATTGATCTCTCGGTATCTTGTGACCATCAGATATAACATGTCATAAAACAGACTTTGAATCTTCAAATCATAACCGCAATGCTTATCGGGATATGCCATATACATCTCACAGATCATTTCCATCAATTGCTCATCCTGTGCCTGCGGGGCATGGGCGAAGCAAATGAACTGATCCCCAGTGTAGTATTTTTCAAACATATTAAGCGGCATCTGGAGCACAACAGTCATATTTTCTTTTGGTGCATGAATGGAATGCACTTCGTTGGAATTGACAATAATAAAATCTCCACATTCCAGTAAATACTCCTGATCGTTTAAATAAAACTCCAGCGTTCCCTGAAAGACCGCAAAGATCTCAATCGATCTGTGCCAATGTTTTTCTCTGATATAATTACCATCTCTGCCTTCAAAAAGGAACATCTTAAATGGAAGATCCTTATTCGGCATGATCAGTTCATGTTGAATCTCTGTCATCGCTTTATCCTTTTCTTATCCTCGTGGATATCCTTTTATTTTGTCACAACCATCGATAATAAAACTGATAATATTCGTTTTTTCATACTCTTCCTCCTCGAATATTTGTAAATCTTTCTCTTTTTTTGCAACGATTCAATACTCAAATTATACAATAAATTCTAGCTGACCGAAATAGATCTTTATCAATTCCAATTCTTTATTTTTTCTTTCTCTTTCCATCTGTTCCATCTTGCGTTATACTTATTTTAGTTTAAAAATCAGAAGGGAGTTTTTTCATGAAAAAACCAGCATTAGTAATTCTGGCTGCCGGAATGGGAAGCCGTTATGGAGGATTAAAACAGATGGACCCTATGGATCCAATGGGACATGCGATCATCGATTATTCCATCTATGATGCAAAACGTGCCGGATTCGGTAAGGTAGTCTTTGTGATAAAGAAAGCAATTGAGAAAGATTTTAAAGAAACTGTTGGAGCAAGGGTTCCTGAAGGAATGGAAGTATGTTATGCATATCAGGAAGTAGATGCATTACCAGAAGGTTATAATGTCCCAGAAGGACGTGTGAAACCTTGGGGAACTGCACATGCTGTTTTATGTGCAAAACCATTTATCAATGAACCATTTGCCGTGATCAACGCAGATGACTATTATGGTGTTGATGGATATAAAGTCATGGCTGATTTCCTTACAAGCCATGAAGAGAAAGACGGAAAGGCACCATTTGCAATGGTGGGATATCATCTTGGAAATACAGTTACAGAGAATGGATACGTATCCAGAGGTGTCTGTGAAGTTGATGACAACCACCAGTTACTTTCTATCACAGAAAGAACTCATATCGAAAAACGTGAAGATCATGCAGAATTCACAGAAGATGACGGTGCAACTTGGGCATCGCTTCCATTTGATACTTTAGTGTCCATGAACTTCTTTGGATTCCAGCCTATGATCATGGACGAGTTAGAAAAAGGATTCCCTGCTTTCCTTGATCAAGCGATCAAAGAGAATCCATTAAAAGGTGAATACTTTATTCCTAGTGTCGCAAGTGACCTGTTACATGATGGAAAAGCCTCTCTTGAAGTGCTTGTATCTAAAGATCAGTGGTATGGTGTTACATATCCAGAAGATAAACAGAGCGTTATTGATGCTTTAGCTGCTTTAAGAGAAAGTGGTACTTATAAATTTTAATACCGTTAAATATTCATTTGTAAAAGCAAAAAAATATCAGCCAGTTTGAATTCATCTTTTCTTCCAAACTGGCTGATATTTTTACGCTATATTTTATAATCATCATTCGTATCTTAATTTACCTTATAAACTTTAACACCTGTTTTCTTACCAAATCTCTTTGTCTGTTTATGAGATTTAAAGAATACATCGATATGTTTTCCTTTGACACCGCCTCCGACATCTTCGGCTACGTATGTTTTTCCATTGATCTGTACTTTTGATCCTAATTTGATCTTTCTTTTATCTACAGCAATAGTTCTTCCCTGTTTTGCTTTCTTTCCAGAAGCTGTTCTTGCTCCCCATTTTCCACTGCACTTTCTGCATCCGCAGTAAGCTGTTAATTTATATTTTCCTAAGTACTTTACGTCGTTATCTTTTGCTTTGGTTGAAGTTGATCCTGTAAAAATGAATCCTGATGCTACTACTAGCATTGTGATCACTACTAACAATTTCTTCTTCATAACTTTCAGCATATAAACCTCTTTCTGTGCTCAATAGTTTCTTAAATTTCGAAATATTTTTGTAACATTTTCGAAATCTATGTTTCATACTTTACCCGATATCCCTCAATATGTCAACCTTTGTACTCGATAAAATGCAATTCATTTCCAATATATGTAAGTTTGTTGTTACAAATTTATTAACTTATACGATTTGTTTTTTATATATTTGTATAAAATATTTCTATTTTTCATTGCATTTTTTCCATCAAAAAAAGAAGCGGAAAACCGCTTCTTTACGTTGTTTCTTCTTATAAAATGATATCCATTACACCATCTAAGTAAATATTTTCCACATCCTCGATCAGCCCTGCGTCACATGCCTGTGTTAATTTTGGATCAATTGGAAGTTTTCCGAGTACTGGAATGTTAAACTTCTCAGAAATTTCTTCAATATGACTGTCTCCAAATACCTTGATCTCTTTGCCGCAATCTGGACATTTGATGTAGCTCATGTTCTCGATCAGACCCAGAACTGGTACATTCATCATGTTCGCCATATTCACAGCTTTCTCCACGATCATTCCTACTAATTCCTGTGGAGTTGCAACGACAACGATTCCATCTAATGGAATAGACTGGAAAACTGTTAATGGAACTTCTCCGGTTCCTGGTGGCATATCCACAAACATCACATCAATGTCTTTCCATAATGTCTTACCCCAGAACTGTTTTACAACATCTGCTACAACTGGACCTCTCCAAATCACTGGCTGTGTTTCTTCTTCTAACATTAAGTTTAAGGATACAACTTCGATTCCGAAATTTGTCATTGCTGGAAGAATGATTCCTTCTGCATTTCCTAATAATCTCTCATGAAGTCCAAATGCCTGCGGGATGGATGGTCCTGTGACATCCGCATCAAGAATTGCTGTATGCAACCCTTTTCTCATTGCTGCGACTCCTAATAAAGAAGTTGTCATGGATTTACCTACGCCACCTTTTCCACTGACGATACCGATAACCTTCTTTACTTTACTTTCTCTATATAATGGTTCAAGAAAATCTGTTTTCTCCTGTGTTCTGCTTCCGCAGTTTGCACTACAACTGCTGCAGTCATGACTACATTCACTCATTTTTACGCCTCCATAGCTTCTAAAATATCTTTTGCACTAGATGCAATATCACCGTTAAATACAGCGGATCCTGCTACAAATACGTTTGCTCCACATTCTTTGACATGTGCTACGTTCTTTGCTGAGATTCCTCCATCTACTTCAATATCGATATCCAGTCCTTTTTCATTGATGATTGCTCGTAATTCTTTGATCTTGTCATCCATCTTCGCAATATAAGACTGTCCGCCATAACCTGGGTTTACAGTCATGATCAGTACCATATCTAATTCTTCTAATACATAATCTAATGCAGATAATGGCGTTGCTGGATTCAAGGCTACTCCAACTTTTAATCCTTTCGCTTTTACCTGCTGGATCGCTCTATGAAGATGTTTTGTTGCTTCTGCGTGAAGAGTGATCAGATCAGCTCCTGCTTCCGCAAAATCATCAATATATCTTCCTGGTTCTTCAATCATTAAATGTACATCAAATAAAGCTTCTGTCTCTTTACGAAGTGATTTAATCACTGGAAGTCCCAAGGAAATATTAGGTACGAACATTCCATCCATAACATCAATATGCACCCATTTTGCACCTGCTTTTACTGCTTCTTTTACATCTGCTCCAAGATTCGCAAAATCTGCTGACAAAATTGATGGGGATAAAATATAATCCATAACTCATTTCTCCTTTACACACCTGTTTTTAGCACTCTTTTTAGTATAACGTATTGTTTATAACAAGTCTAGTTACTATCAAAAAAAGAACCTTCTTATTTTAGTTCTTTCAGAAGGTTCTTTTTGAATTTTATGTAATTGTTTTACCCACGTTCAATGATCTTTGCCATCTGTTTCGCAACATTCCATGTATGATCACCGATACGCTCAAAGTCTGTTAACATTTCAGAGAAAATGATGCATGCTTCATCATTACATTCTCCTCTGTTGATACGTTCCAAGTGACTTTCGTAGAATTCTTCTGTCTTCTGATCGATAAAGTTCTCAGAATCATGAACTTTCTGAAGCCATTCCTGCGTATCCTCTGGTACCTTAGAAATGTTATGGAACATTTTTTCACAGATCATTTTCATTTCTTCCATCTGCTGTTTTGCGTCATCTGAAAATACAATATGTTTTTCTTCGATCAACTTTGTATAATCACAAATATTAACTGCATGATCTCCAATTCGTTCGATATTACTTGTCATATCAAGATATGAACCGATATTTTTTGAAGCTTTAACATTCGTTTCATGCGCCATCATCTTTGCTGCGGCTCTTGAAATTTCTTTGTTCAGATAATCAATATAATCTTCTCTTTTATCAACATCACCTAAGAATCTGCTGCTTCCTGCCAAAAATGCATCAAAACTTTCTTCTACATTGACTCTTGCCATCTCAAGCATTCTCTGAATTTCATTTCTTAAGTTCTGTAAGTTGATCGCTGATGTACCAAATGTTGCATCCACTCTTGTATCAACTGATTTGATGTATTTTAAATGTTTGTGATGTTCTTTCTCTTCTGCTTTCTCTGGAAGGATCTTGGTTGCAAGTTTTGCCAGATAATTTCCAAATGGGATCAGCAGGATGGTTGTACTGATATTAAATAATGTATGCATATTGGCAATCTGTTTTGTAATACTGCTTCCACTGAATCCTGCCACATAATTTGTCAAAGGTGTCACTAAACATAAAATTGTAAAAATGGCTGTTCCGATAATATTGAAGCTTAGATGAATGATCGTTGCTCTCTTCGCACTTCTCTCTGTTCCGATCGATGCTAAGATCGCTGTAATACATGTACCGATATTCTGTCCAAATAATACAAAGGCTGCATCATGGAAACTGATCACTCCGCTTAATGCTAATGCCTGCAGGATACCTACAGAAGCTGAAGATGACTGGATGACCGCTGTAAAGATCATACCTGCGATGATTCCGATCAATGGATTTGAGAATCTTGTCATCAGGTTGATAAATGGTGGATACTCACGAAGTGGTATCATGGAATCTCCCATCATGTTCATTCCAACAAATAAAATACCAAGTCCTGCAATGATTTCTCCGACAAACTGTACTTTTTCATTCTTTGAAAATACAACGATTGCTACACCGATAAACGCAATTAATGGTGCTAATGCCCCAACATCTAAGGCAATTAACTGTCCTGTAATTGTTGTACCAATATTAGCTCCCATGATGATCCATACGGCCTGATTTAATGTCATCATTCCAGAGTTTACAAATCCTACGACCATTACCGTTGTAGCTGAGGATGACTGGATCACGGCTGTGATCAAAGCTCCTACGATAATACCTAAGAATCTATTGGATGTCAATTTTTCCAAAATGTCTTTCATTTTATTTCCGGCAACGGATTCTAATCCGTTACTCATCATCTGCATACCATATAGGAATAATGCTAATCCTCCCAACAGACCTAAAATGTTTGTACTGCTCACTTTTTTCTCCTTTAGTTGTTCTTTTCTTTACTTTTCTTTCACTTATTTTTTACAACAGTTTTATTTTAACTTATTTAGGAGATGTGTTGTGTTAAATGTATGTAAAATTTTTTGTACTTTTATATGTTTATACTTTGTTTTTTATTGAATTAATATATGTTTTCTGTTAAAATAAACGTCAAGGTGTTACTTCACATTGACGTGAATGGCGGTTTGCTTCCTACGGGGAGTTCTAGCCCCGATTACATAGATCCATCTCTTTCATAGAGAAATCTGACGGAAAGGGGACTTGAAATTATGCTAACCATTACAGACCTAATCGCAGTAATCTCACTGTGTGCGACTTTTTATAGTCTTGGCTATGTGCGTGGAAAGCATGATGCCAAGACAGAAAAAGACCGCCCTACCCTGAGAAAGTAAGCGGTCTATAAAACTTATATTAATCAGGCAAACCGTCATCGGTAGCACCTTTTTATATTGTTATATTAACATCTATAATTTTTTATGTCAATTCTATTATCTAATTTATATTTAACTTTCTAGTCAAAATAAACTCAATCACCAAATGACACAACACAATTTCCACAAGAAAGGCAATAAGACACGGAAGATAAAACCAACTGTAATATCTATTATGTTGCAACAATACCACTTGCATTTCATAGCCAACCAAGAATAAAAAAGCTCCTACAATGATCATTGTCGCAAATCTGTTTTTACTTCTCATCTGTCCAATGCATATTGCTGTATATGCCTGATAGATCAGATGCATCGTCCATATGATTCCATATATGATCATATAAAGAATGGTTAAAACAACTTTTGTTTTTGTAAAATCCTGAAAATGTCGAATCGGTATTCCTTGAAGTGAAGCTTCTCCGTGATATACAATACTTTGTATATAAATCAATATATCATTTTCTGCAAAGAAGATAAAAACTGTTGTAAAACTGATGATGATCGCACTGAAGACCTTTGACAAGATCAACTTTCTCTCAGTCACTGGAAGTGTATGTGTAAGGTAGCTTTCCTTTCCATACATGCTTTTCCAGAACCTTTGTATCACAAGAATAATATTCACGCAGAATATAAAATAAATACCGGTCACAACAACAATAGCCTGTGCCTTTATTGGGATATGATCATAAAATGTTTCATAATTGAACACAGTATTGATTCCATGGACAATTCCATAAATGATCAAAACAGCCCATAGTGGCAGCATGATCTTACGGTAATATTTTAGATCATATTTCATCAATTTCCTTAACATAATTTTTCCTCCTCTCCTTATCCCTTCTATTTTTCCTACTCCAGATTCAATTTCTTCGTTAATATCACTTCTGTGACAATATGATAAACAATAATGATCACAATATTCTCTACAAGATAGATCCACAGATCACCATCAAATCCAAATGTGTTCTGCAGACTTGATCCCATATTATCTAAGTTTGTCATACTTGGAATTCCGATCAGTGATACAATGATCGATAATCCTGCATATGCCACAAATGCAAACAAGAATCGATTGCCATTACTCAACTGTCCGATCACCATTGCTGCATATATATGGTAGATTCCGTTTAGCAAACCTACCACTGCAATCACCGCTCCATATCCAATCCATGGTCCTGCATGTACTTTGATGACCCAGTTTCCAAAATACGTTACAGTATCCATAAGTTTTACCGGGCTTATCGCAATGATTTCTACTCCCAATAAGGAGATTACGAGTACTGTCCCACAGCTGATGATCAATGCACTGATCACTTTAGATAAAATCAGGCTTCTTGTAGTAACTGGAAGCGTGAACATTAAATATCCTTCTTCCTGCAATAACCCATTCCAGAAGCGCTGAATCACAATGATCACATTCATTACAAAGATCGCAACGATCACTGCAACAATGACCACAAGACTAAATACGATCATCGTATTTCCAATTCCGTCAAGATTCGACCGAATACTGATTCCAAAGATCAGTCCCATCACTAAGAGTACACCCCATAATGGTGCTAAAATCTTCGCTAATGCTTTCAGATCATACTTTATTAATTTTCCTAGCATGCTTCGTCCCCTCCTCTGTATACATCTGTATGAAATATCTCACGGAACAGGGCATCGATGGATTTGCCACTTTCTTCTCTTAAGTCATCAGCTGACTTGTATGTTACAATATTTCCTTCTTTGATAAAAATAACCTCATCCATGATCTTCTCGATATCTGCGATCAGATGTGTTGAAATGATCACGGTTCCTTCCTCATTATAATTGTTTAAGATCGTATCTAAGATAAAATCCCTTGCTGCGGGATCGACTCCTGCGATCGGTTCGTCTAGCAGATAGAGTTGTGCTTTTCGGCACATTACCAAAACTAACTGGACTTTCTCTTTATTTCCTTTGGATAAGCTTTTGATCTTCGCTTCGGTGTTGATCTTTAATGTCTCACACATGCCCTCTGCTTTTTTACGATCAAAGTCTTCGTAAAAATCTTCAAAAAAATCCATCAAATCTGCAATCTTCATCCAATCTGCAAAATACATCTTATCTGGCAGATAGCTGATGATCTTCTTGCTGTCAACACCAGGTGCTTTACCATTGACTTTAATCTCACCTGATGTTGGCTGCAACAGACCGTTTAATAACTTGATCAATGTTGTCTTTCCAGAACCATTGGGTCCTAAAAGCCCGATGATCTTTCCTCTCCCTATTGTTAAGTTGATTCCCGTTAAGGCTTCCTTCTTTCCATACCGTTTCTCTAAATCAGTTAATTCTATTAAATTCAAATCCTTCATTCTTCCTCTTCCTTTCCGATCAATGCGACTGCATCTTCCTTATTGTATCCAAGTTCCTCTAAATCCCTGATGTATTGTTTTACAATCTTGTGTCCTATATCTTTCCGACATTCTTCTATCTTCGTCACATCTTCTGTGACACAGCGCCCGCTTGTTCGGTTGGTGATCGTTAATCCATCCTGATCAAGTGCTGATAACGCTCTCTGCATCGTATTCGGATTCACCCCTGCTTCTCCTGCAAGATCCCTGACACTTGGTAGTTTCTCTCCGCTTGAATAGGTTCCTGACACAATCCTCTTGATCATCTGTTCCTTCAGTTGTGTCCAGATTGGTCTTCCATCATCTATCTTCCACCCCATAGTTCTCCTTCCTTCTTATTGTATTATTGTATTACTTCCTTAATACAATAATATTGTATGCTACTTTTTATAAAATGTCAATCCTTATTTCATTTATACTTTTGACACTCTCATCATAAATTGATAGAAAACACAAAAGACATCGCACGAATATTTGTATTTCATGCGATGTCTTTTATGACTACTATTGGTAACTATAAATAAAATAGTTCCTTTTTATTTGATCATTGTCAGGATCCGTTCTCTACATCCCAGACCAATACCATTGGCCTGTTCGATGTTTTTCTCTAGTTGGTGTTCAAAGTGACGGAAGGGAAGAAAGATGCCAATCTCGCTGCTTTGTTGTTCAAATTTGTTTTCATCCATTACACCATAATACATGAACGCTCTTGGTAATTGTTCTTCCAGTCTCATCATAAAATCCCAAACAATGCTGTAGACTTCGTTATCCTCTATCATTTCTTTTACTTCATTAGGTAGTTTAAATAATAGCAGGATTCCAATATGTTCCCCAATCTTCATTGTGTTAATTTCATTTTTGTTCCGATAATCGTGTTTTTCACGAAATCCATAAGCAAGACAGATTTCATAATCCGGTATATCGTCCGCCTGATCTGAAATCTGCTGAAACATTTTATATTGTTTTTGTGAAATCTGTTTGTTTACGGATGTTTGTTTAATCAGCTCGCCCTCTGCATCTGTTAATCTTACAGGATTTGTTACACCTTTATCATTGAATCTCATAGGAATCAAAAACGCATTTCTTAACAGATCAAACATACTGTTTCCACAGATTTCCATCAAGAAAGCGGAAAGATCCCTATTTTGATATGCATCAAATAGTGCTTTCACAAACTGTTTTTCCGAAAGATCACGATCTCCACTGTTGGCAAACTCTTCATAAAATAACTCTCTCAATCGTTCACAGGCATCATTATTTTCCAGAATTTTTTTAAATATATGCTCTGCATTTTCTTCTCTTGGAAAAATTGTTTCCACGCTGATCATCCCTTTCTTGACTTTTTCATCAACTGTATTATACTTTAGGAAGAATGATATGTAAAATATATATATCATATCAATAACATACAAATTTTATATAACTAGGAGGTCAATCATGCCTTTTGACTATTATCGTATCTTTTATTATGTTGCAAAATATAAGAGTTTCTCTAAAGCTGCGAAATTCTTACATAATAATCAGCCAAATATCACTCGCTGCATGAATATTATGGAAAGTGAACTTGGCTGCACTTTATTTATCCGGTCACACAGGGGAATCAAGCTAACGCCAGAAGGGGAACAACTTTATGCCCATGTAGCAATTGCGATCCAGCAGATTTCTTCTGGAAATGATGAACTAAATCGAACAAAAAATCTGAAATCTGGAACTGTTACGATCGGAGTAAGCGAAACTGCACTTCATTTATTTTTGTTGCCGAAATTAGAGAAGTTTCATAAACTTTATCCACATATTAAATTAAAAATTTCCAACCATTCCACACCACAGGCAATCAAAGCTTTGAGAAAAGGATTCGTTGATTTTAGTATTGTGACAACACCATTGTATTGCGAACATCCATTACAATCGCAACGACTTTGCTCTTTCCGTGACATTTTAATTGGCGGACCTTCTTATAGGGATATTGGTTTTTCACCGAAAAGACTACGTGATCTGCAGGATTTTCCTTTTATTTCATTAAATGAAGGAACAGCAACCAGAAATTTTTATGAGAAATATTTCTATCAGAATCAGTTAGTTTTTTCTCCGGATATGGAAACTGCTACAACGAACCAGATCTTATCTCTGGTGCAGCATGATCTTGGAATTGGTTTCTGTCCGGAAGCTCTTGCTAAGGACTATCTTGATCGTGGTGAAATTATAGAAATTCCTGTAAAGGAACATGCTAATCCACGAGACATTTGTCTCCTTACCGATTCTACCCGACCAATTGGAATTGCTGGGAAAAAATTATTAGAAATACTTATGGATTCGGAGGGGTGATATATATGGAGGAAGAATTTCATAATCATATGCGGATTCCTTGGCATGATTATACAAGAAAAAGTATTGGTCGTCCGATCACGGAAGCTTCGTTAAGTGAGAAAGCCTCGATCATCGGTCGTACTGGAATTATGCTTCTATCTTGCGGAACTGGAGCATGGAGAGTACGAAGTTCTATGAACACACTGGCTAGAGAACTTGGAATTACTTGTACTGCTGATATTGGTTTATTATCAATTGAATATACTTGTATTGATGGTGGTAACTGTTATACAGAATCCCTATGTCTGTTTAATACAGGCGTAAATACATCAAAACTTTATCGAATGGAATTGTTTGTTAACAAATTTTCCAAAAACTGCAAGAAGATGTCTGGAGATGAACTTCATACACTACTTGATCAGATTCATGAAATTCATGGATTTTACTCTCCGCCATTCCTTGGTCTGGCTGCAGCTGTTGCATGCAGTGCATTTACTTTTTTACTCGGTGGCGGACCGATTGAGATGTTTTGTGCATTCTTAGGTGCTGGTGCCGGAAATTTTCTCCGTGCAAAAATGAATCAACATCATTTAACTTTATTCCTATGCACTGCGGCAAGCGTTGCTTTGGCATGTATTGTATACACAATTGCCTTCATGGCATTGAAATCTGGATTTCATATTTCGATACACCATCAAGCTGGTTATATCTGTTCTATGTTATTCATTATTCCAGGATTTCCATTTATCACAAGTGGAATTGACCTTGCAAAATTGGATATGCGTTCCGGACTTGAACGTCTGGCTTACGCACTGATTATCATTGCTGTTGCAACTTTAGCTGCATGGATGCTTGCTTTAGTTCTTCATTTAAAACCGATGGATTTTCTTCCATTGAATTTAAGCAAGTCAGAATACCTGATATTTCGACTGATCGCAAGCTTTTTTGGAGTTTTAGGTTTCTCCGTAATGTTTAACAGTCCATTACAACTTGCTGCTACAGCAGGGATCATTGGAGCAATTGCAAATACAACTCGTCTGGAACTGATTGATCTTGCATCATTTCCGCCAGCTGCGGCTGCATTCCTTGGAGCTTTGCTTGCTGGTCTTCTAGCATCTATGATCAAAACTTCGATTGGTTATCCTCGAATCTCACTGACTGTGCCATCGATCGTTATTATGGTTCCTGGATTGTATCTGTACCGGGCAATTTATAACATTGGCATTACTTCCATTGATGCTGGTGCATTTTGGTTTACAGAAGCCTTGCTTATTATTACGGCATTACCACTTGGATTGATCTTTGCCAGAATCATTACAGATAAGACGTTTCGACGTTGTTCTTAGAAATGGAAAAATCCCTCTTTGCGATTACTCACAAAGAGGGATTTTGATTTATTAGATTAAAATCATCTAAACAATAGGTAATTCCTATTTATCAGACATTTCTTTTAATCTGTTGTATTTAGCTTCTGCGTTTGCTTTAGCTTCTGCGAACAGTTCTTTAGCTCTTTCAGGGTTCTGACGAGATAAAGCGTTGTAACGAACTTCTCCCATGATGAAGTCTTCGTATTCTGTTGTAGGAGCTTTAGAATCTAAGTGGAATGGATTCTTTCCTTCAGCAGCTAATGCTGGGTTGAATCTGAACAGATTCCAGTATCCAGAAGTAACAGCTTTCTTTTCTTCTGTCTGAGCAATCTTCATTCCACCCTTGATACCATGGTTGATACATGGAGCGTATCCGATTACTAATGATGGTCCTGGATAAGCTTCAGCTTCAGCGATTGCTTTAACTGTCTGGTTGTAATCAGCACCCATAGCGATCTGTGCTACATATACATATCCGTAGCTCATTGCGATTGCTGCAAGGTCTTTCTTCTTAGTTCCTTTACCAGCTGCCTGGAACTGAGCGATTGCACCTAAGTTAGTAGATTTAGATGCCTGTCCACCTGTGTTAGAGTAAACTTCTGTATCGAATACGAATACGTTTACGTCTTCTCCAGATGCTAATACATGGTCAACACCACCGAATCCGATGTCGTATGCCCATCCGTCACCACCGAAGATCCACTGAGATTTCTTAGATAAGAATTCTTTCTTAGCAAGGATTTCTTTGGCAGCGTCACATCCACAAGCTTCTAATGCTGCTACTAATTTATCTGTAGCTGCTCCGTTCTTGCTTCCGTCTGCATATGTGTCTAAGTATTCAGCTGCTGCTGCTTTAACATCTGCGTTATCTGTAGATTCAGCTAATGCAACAACTTTTTCTTTTGTCTGTTCTCTTAATGTATTCTGTCCTGTGAACATACCTAAACCAAACTCTGCGTTATCTTCGAACAGTGAGTTAGCCCAAGCTGGTCCCTGTCCTTTAGCGTTTGTTGTGTATGGTGTAGCAGGTGCAGATCCACCCCAGATAGAAGAACATCCTGTTGCGTTTGCGATGTACATTCTTTCACCGAATAACTGAGTGATCAGTTTAGCGTAAGGTGTTTCACCACAACCAGCACATGCTCCTGAGAACTCAAGCATTGGCTGTCTGAACTGGCTTCCTTTAACGGAATCAGCTTTGAATTTAGCAAGTACTTCTTCTTTAGCTGGTAATTTCTGACCATAGTCATAAACTTCCTGCTGATCTCTCTGAGAATCTAATCCCTGCATTGTAAGAGCTTTTTCACCCTTCTTACCTGGACAGATGTTTACACAAGATCCGCATCCTAAACAGTCAAGAACTGTAACTGTCATAGCGAATTTGTATCCTGGCATTCCAGTCATATCAGCTGTCTTAGTAGCTGCTGGAGCTGCTGCTGCTTCTTCTTCTGTCATAGCTACTGGACGGATTGTTGCATGAGGACATACATAAGCACAGAAGTTACACTGGATACAGTTATCTGGATTCCAAGAAGGAACGTCTACTGCTACTCCACGTTTTTCAAATGCAGATGCACCTAAAGGCATATGTCCATCTACGTAAGGTACTAAATCGCTAACTTTAAGAGCATTACCTTCCTGTCCGTTAACGTAGTTCTGTACGTTGTTGATGTAATCAACAAGAGGTTTGTTATCTCCCTTAGCTTCAACGAATAAGCTTTCTGTTTCAGCGTCAGCCCATTCAGCTGGAACTGGTACTTCAACGATAGCTTTTGCACCAGCATCGATAGCATCGTGGTTCATCTTAACGATAGCTTCACCCTTCTTGCTGTAAGAAGCTGTTGCAGCGTCTTTCATATATTTGATAGCATCTTCTTCAGGGATGATTCCTGATAATTTGAAGAATGCAGACTGTAATACAGTATTGATACGTCCACCAAGTCCGATTTCTTTACCGATCTTGATACCATCAATGATATAGAACTTAATGTTGTGTTTAGCTAAGTAAGCTTTTACCTGTCCTGGAAGATGTTCTCCAACTTCTTCTGGAGTCCAGCTGCAGTTTAACAGGAATGTTCCACCGTCTTTTAAGTCCTGAACCATGTTATATTTTGTTAAATATGGTGCACAATGGCAAGCAACAAAGTCAGCTTTGTTGATCAGGTATGTTGATTTGATTGGGTCATCTCCGAAACGTAAGTGGGACATTGTAACACCACCGGATTTCTTAGAATCATAATCAAAGTATGCCTGAGCATATTTGTCTGTATGGTCACCAATGATCTTGATAGAGTTCTTGTTAGCACCAACAGTACCGTCGGCTCCAAGTCCCCAGAATTTACAAGCTACGATGCTGTCTGGAGCTGTAACTGGAGTTTCTCCTCTTTCAAGAGATAAGTTTGTAACATCATCCACGATAGATAATGTGAATTCGTTTTTATCAACGTTTTCGAATGTAGCGATGATATCAGCTGGTGTAGTATCTTTAGAACCTAATCCATAACGTCCACCATTGATTGTGCAGCTTTCGAATTTTGTTCCTCTTAATGCGTTAACAACATCAAGGTATAATGGTTCTCTTGCTCCAGGCTCTTTAGATCTGTCTAATACGTTGATAACTTTTGCTGTATCAGGGATTGCTTCTACTAATTTCTCAGCAACGAATGGTCTGTAAAGACGAACTTTAACAACACCGACTTTTTTACCCTGTTTCATTAAGTAATCGATTGTTTCGTCGATTGTTTCACAAACAGATCCCATAGCGATGATTACGCTCTCAGCGTCTTCAGCTCCATAGTAGTTGAATAATTTATAATCTGTTCCGATCTTAGCGTTAACCTGATTCATGTAATCTTCAACGATTGCAGGGAAAGCATTATATGTTGAGTTAGCTGCTTCTCTTGCCTGGAAGAAGATGTCTGGGTTCTGAGCTGATCCACGAAGAACTGGATGTTCTGGGTTTAAGCACTCAGCTCTGAATTTGTCGATTGCTTCATAATCAACCATATCTGCAAGATCATCATAATCCCACATTTCGATTTTCTGAATTTCATGAGATGTTCTGAATCCATCGAAGAAATGTAATACAGGAACACGTCCTTTAATTGTTGCTAAATGAGCTACTGCTCCTAAGTCCATAACTTCCTGAACACTAGAGCTGCAAAGCATTGCGAAACCTGTCTGACGACATGCATAAACGTCAGAGTGGTCACCAAAGATGTTCAGTGCGTGAGATGCAAGTGCACGAGCAGATACATCAAATACGCAAGGCATCTGTTCACCAGCGATCTTATACATGTTAGGGATCATTAATAACAGACCCTGAGATGCTGTATAAGTAGTTGTTAATGCACCAGCTGCTAAAGAACCATGTACAGTTCCTGCTGCTCCTCCTTCAGACTGCATTTCAACTAATTTTACAGGATGTCCGAAAATATTTTTCTTTCCCTGTGTTGCCCACTGGTCAGTTGACTCTGCCATTGGTGAGGATGGTGTAATAGGATAAATTGCTGCAGCTTCTGTAAAAGCATATGATACGTGTGCAGCGGCTGTGTTACCATCCATGGTTTTCATTTTTCTTGCCATGTTCTCTTCCTCCTAAAAAATCTCGTGTGAATATATTCACACATTGTTAATCTCTACGTCCACCTAGCATATGGGCGTAGAAAATATCACTACAACTTTCACAAGTTGCTTAAAACATAAACAAAGCTGTATACATATAACTTTTGTATACAGCTTTATTCTACATTATTTGCACAAGTTTTTAAAGAGATTTTTATGTATTTTTAGGTATTTTTTTTTGTACGCCAAAAAAATAACAATCTTTTTGAATCCTTAGTAAAATACTCAAGATTTTGAATTCGTTGTATTTGTGCTATTTGTACTATTTTTATCTTTTGTGCTTGTGCTTTTCGCATTCTTATGTTCATCGAATGTTTTTGTGAAAATATGAGTTCCCTTTTTGCTTCCGTCAGTTCTATAATATAGGTAATCATGTTTCTTCGGATGCATCGCAGCCTTGATCGCCGTGTCTGACGGATTACAGATTGGTCCTGCTGGCAACCCTTTTATAACGTAAGTATTATATACCGTTTTCACTTTCAGATCTTTATAATAAACTTTCTTCGCATTATATAATCCATTTGTTGTGGTATACAAAACGGTCGGATCGATCTGAAGTCTCATTTTCGCTGCAAGGCGATTCTCAATAACTCCTGCGATCATCGGACGTTCTGACATATTGCTTGCTTCACGTTCGATCATTGATGCGATCGTCATGATCTCTGCCATAGAACGCTTTCCTTTATAAGACTTCGCAAGTGCTGAATATTTCTTATCGAAATTATCAAGCATCTTCTGGATCAGATCTTCTGGTTTGGAACTTTTGTAAATCTTATAAGTATCCGGATACAGATAACCTTCTAATTTGTACTTTGTTCCCTTCTTTGGGTCAATGTCTTTAATAAAATCGTTTTTATACTGATCTGTATTCTTCGCAGCCTTTATAAATTCATCTGCTTTAAAGACTCCCTGTTTCTCTAGCCGTTTTGCTATCATATCAATGGAATATCCTTCCGGGATCATGACTGTGACGACTCTTCTTGCCTCTGCAAGTTTTCTGGCCTCTTCTGCTTTCTGCTGCCTGTAAGCCATATATTTTCTTCCAGCAAATATACCTCCTGCCACAATGACCACTAGTAAAATGATGACTCCAATGACAAATGGAGCTCTGGAACGATTTCTTCTTCCACGTCTGCGCCCCCTTCTGCGCCTTCTGGAATTATGATCAAAATCTAAATATAAATCCATGATGTCCTCCCAAATTTTTATTATCGTATGATTTTAAAATCATACTGTGTTCCTATGCTATTATACTCGCATTTTGTAGAAATAAAAGCTTTTTCATTAAATTTTGTTCATATTCTTAACTTTTTTGTAATTTTTGTGTAAAAATATGCATATTTTGGATTGTAACTCTTCTGGTCAAACTGCTGTACTTTTTTTAGTATTTCCATTATAATCAAAGCATAGCCGTAAACGGCAAAAGATTATAAAATATAGAAAGGAATTTCATATTATGGCAAATCCAATTGTAACGATCACTATGGAAAATGGTGATGTAATGAAAGCAGAATTATATCCGGAGATCGCTCCGATCACTGTTGAGAACTTTGTAAATCTTGTAAAAGACGGTTTCTATGATGGTTTAACTTTCCATCGTATCATCAACGGATTTATGATCCAGGGTGGATGCCCATTAGGTACAGGAAAAGGTGGTCCTGGACATACGATCAAAGGAGAGTTCAGCCAGAACGGTGTGATCAACAACTTAAAACACACTCCTGGTGTTTTATCCATGGCTCGTTCTATGATGCCTGATTCTGCCGGATCACAGTTCTTTATCATGCACAAAGCTGCTCCACATTTAGATGGACAGTACGCAGCATTTGGTAAGATCATCGAAGGAATGGATGTTGTAAATAAGATCGCTGAAGTTGCAACAGATTATTCCGATAAACCATTAGAACCACAAGTTATGAAGACTGTAACTGTGGAAGAATAGTCAACTATATCCTTACAGCACAGAGCCGGACCATCAATCTTCATTTGTATCCGGCTCTTAATTTTTATAAATATTTAGATGGGGAATGATAATATGAGTGAAAACAACAAACTAATCTTTCTGGATGTCGATGCGACTTTGTACAGTAAAGAACAGCGTCTGGTTCCAGAATCTACGATCAAAGCAATCCATGAAGCACAGGAAAATGGTCATAAAGTCCTGATCAACACTGGATGACCTCTTGTTTATTTTGAAAAAGAGATTCTCGATATTGGCTGCGACGGTTATCTTTGTTCTAACGGAGTTCACATCCTTCTTGATGGCGAAACGATCTATCACAAAACAGTTCCTAAAACAGTGGTCGAACAGATCAAACGGATTTGCGAAGAAAACAATATCTATGGCACCTTTGAAGGGGAAAAATGTTCTTATTTCCGCGATCATAATGTTGACTTTCATCCACATTATGGATTTATGATCACTGCTTTTGACCTTGCTCCTTATATGGCGCATGAATTTACATGGGATCATGTTGAAAATCCTGATAAAGGGACTGGTCTTACATATGTCGCTGATCATCTCAATATCTCTACAGATGATTGCTACGCATTTGGAGATAGTAATAACGATATCTCCATGTTTAAAGCTGCTGGCCATGGAATTGCTATGGGAAATGCCTGTGATGAATTAAAAGAAATTGCGGAATATGTTACAGATTCCGTAAACGATGACGGGATTTATCATGCATTTGAACATTATCATTTGATTTAATATAAGAGGGGTATTGCAAGTTTTTGTTACTACTTTTGCAATTTGGAAGAAAAGCAGCTAGAAATCTTAAATTTTGATTTCTAACTGCTTTTTCTTTCAATAAATATCAGAGATTACTTTACTATTTAATTTTAATTGTAACCGTCTTGCTCTTTCCGCTTCCATCCACTGCTCTTGCTGTGATCTTCACGGATTTTTTCTTTCCAGCTTTGTATGTTGTTACAGTTCCTTTGGAAGAAACTTTCGCATATTTTGTATTGCTGCTTGACCATTTTAAAGTTCTATTTGCCCCTGAAGATGCACTTGTTTTTCCTTTCAGATATAACTTCTTACCAGCTTTTACTGATTTAACTCCAGAAATATAGACTTTCTTTACAATACCTTTCTTGACATAGATCTTATATGATGCTTTCTTACCACTTCCGTCTTTGGCTGTCGCTGTGATCGTTACTGTTTTTCCACCCATTTTCTTCTTCGTTGTAACGACACCGCTGCTGCTAACTGTTGCAACTTTGGTATTGCTTGATTTCCATGTAACACCTTTATTGTATGCGTTGGATGGTGTTACGGTCGCCTTTAATGTTACTTTCTTACCAGTTGCGATCTTGTTAGATGTTGTTGTTGTGATCGTAATCTTGCTGACTTTGATATTTTCTACTGTTACGATGCAGTACATTACATTTCCGTCAGATGTTATTGCCGTAATAATTGCTTTTCCTGCAGCCTTAGCTGTTAATTTACCTGCTGCATCAACTGTTACAACTGCTTCGTTAGAAGATGTCCATTTTACTGTTCCGATTGAAGCTGTTGCATAATCTGGTAAATATGTGATCTTCAGCTGTTCTGTCTTGCCTGGATTTAATGTTACAAATGTTTTGTTTAATACAACCGCCTGTGTAGGAATCTTACCTGTTTCATCTGTTGTGTAAACTTTGATCGTTTTTGTTGTTGTTCCAGCTTTTAATGTCAGTGTTGCCATCTGACCTTTTGTTCCGGCTTTGATCTTATCTCCTGTAATGGATACTGCTGCCAGATTAGATGATGTGATCGTGCATGCTTCTTTGCTATCTACGAATACACCTTTTGTAAACTGCTGTATTGTTAATTCCTGTCCTTCTTTTAGATACAGGCTGTCGCTTAAGAATGACATTCTTGTCGCTGTGCTTGCTGTTGTTGGCAGATATAATGATTCTAACTGTGCTTTCAGATCATTTAATGCTGTAAAATCTGTCACAGATGTTCCTCTTAGATAGAGTGTTTTTAACTGTTTTAAATTCTTTATGAAACTGATGTCTGTGATGTTTTTGTTGTTTTCGAGGTCGATCTTTGTGCAATTAACTGCTTCGGATAAACCTGCTAAATCTGCATTCGTCAGATCTTTATTTTCTAAATTAATAGATTTTACATTTTTGATCTCTTCTGTTGAGATCATTCCATCGTTATTTGCATCTGCCTCTAATGCATCGTATACTTTGTAACTTGTCAATGGAATAATATCTTTTCCTACGGCTGCTACCTGAATCTCAATCGTTGCTGTATATGTCTTTCCTGCTCTTGCTACTACCGCTTCTACCGTTGCTTTTCCTGCTGCTTTTGGTTCCAGATAGTATGTCTTTGTTCCATCCTGTGCCATTTCTGTGCGGATATTTAAGATCTTTGTATCTTTTGATGTAATCGTTACTACATCATCTTTTTCCAGATTATTTAACTTGATCTGTTTCTTAAATGCTCCTACACTTACATTTGGATCATTTTTATCAAACTCTGGTGTTGTTGCACTTTTGGCTGTCACATTTACTGGAATCGTTGCAAATACTGTTGGTGTTGTTGTGCTTTCAACTTTTAAATTCGTCGTTCCTGCTTCTGCTGTATCCACTGCTTCCAGACTTATGGATCCATCTGACTGAACCTGGATTGATTTTAATTTTGCTGTTGTTCCTGCTACTACTTCCTCAGAATACTTAACATCTTTGCATCCTTTTAAAATTCCTTTTGGAAGAATAGGATCATTTGTTTTGGCTCCTTTTTCTACTGTAATCGGATCTTTCTTAATCAAAGCAATTCTATCTACTGTAGAAACCTTTGTACCTTCCAAATTGATTTCTTTTAGATTCGTCATAGATTTTAATGCATCAATCTTACTTATATTTGTATTCTTGCTTAAATCTAATTTTTCACAACCAGTTGCATACTGAAGATATGCTACTTCTGTATCTGTCAGACCTTTGTCAGAAAGATTGATTTCTGTCTTCGCTGCTAAGTCTGCTTTAGTAAGCGCACCTTCTTCCTTTCCACTAAATACCTGATACATCGTTTGTGAAGTAAATGGAATGATATTATCATCTTTGCTTAAATTAAATTTAAACTGAGCACTTACTCCATCTAATGGCTTTTTATTCTTTTCAAATGTTGCTATTACAGTAACTGTTCCACTGTCTTTTAATGCGATCGGCATATACTTCACAACTTCTGTTCCATCTGCTTGTTTGAAAGTCTTTTGTTCAATCTTTAATGCTGTTTGATCAGAAATTTTGAAGTTGACTTTATCGAAATCTTTTGCCTGCGTTCCCTGGAATTCATAATACTTGAAATTTCCTACTGTTACATTCTGGGATTCTGCCGCAAATGAAATCCCACTTGTAACTGTTGGTGTGGTTGTACCTTCCTGTGTCACCGCTGCCTGATTCCCCTGATCTGCTGTTGCCGCCATTACCGTAAATCCGTTGACCGGTATCATAGATATGCTGAGCAGACATGCTAACAGTTTCTTTCTACTCTTGCCATTTAAGTGGCTGAATACTTTCCATCCTTTTTGCATGAAATTCGTCCTCCTTTTCTTCATGTTTGAATCTGCATATTGCTTTGTTTATTATAACACTTTTTTGTGTAGAATGCATAAAAGAGTGATCAATCTGATCACTCTTTTAGCGCATTTTTGGAATTATTTAATTTTAATCGTTATAGTTGCTTTCTTTCCGCTTCCATCTGTTGCCATTGCTGTGATCTTCACTGATTTCTTTTTACCAGCTTTTAGTGCTTTGACTTTTCCTGATCCGGATACTGTTGCGTATTTTGTATTGCTGCTAGTCCATTTCAGTTTCTTGTTGGCTCCTTTGGATGCGGTTACTTTGGCTTTCAGACTTAGTGTCTTTCCTGCTTTGACCGTTTTCTTTCCTGTGATCTTGATCTTCTTAACGGTTCCTTTCATGATCTTGATTTTGAACGTTGCTTTCTTTCCACGTACTTTTTTCCGTGGAATCTTAGTCTTCTTCATAAGTGAAAGCTCCCTATTAACTTATTATCCCTATTTACAATTACTATACTTTTTTAATTATACTCCTGCATTAATCTTTATTCAATGTATTTGTTCACATTTTATACACATTTTTCATGCATACAACAACAATAAAAAGACTAGGACAATCAGTTTTGGAAGATGTATATCTATACAATCCAAAACTGACTGTCCTAGTCTTTTGTTCATTAGAGTTTTTATTTAATTATTTTTATATCTAATGCTGTGGCGCTCCATTAGGTTCCAATGTTCCTCCAACCTGTTTCTTCATTCTGAATCGGTAGAAGATGATCGTTGCTAATGTTGACACAACTAAGATTCCAACAAATACTGCAATATCCTGTCCGATCCGTCCATCCATGGATAGTGTGTGACGGAATGCGTGTACTGTATAGCTGAATGGCATATATTTGTGTAATACTGTGTAGAAGTGTGGTGCCATATCCAGTGGATATGTTCCTCCGGCTGCACCTAACTGTACGACCATGAATACTAACATGACGTAACTTCCGACACGGTTTAATAACATCTCACCAAAGCAGATCAATGACATAAATGCCATGGATGCTAAGACGGCCATTCCAAATGTTTTTCCTACGTAGTGTGGTTCGAGTCCATTGATTCCCATTAAAACTGCAACCATGATCACTGCCTGCGCAATGGATACTGCTGCCATAACTGTGACTTTGCTTAACCACCACTGAAGTCCACTCTTGACTTCTTCGTTTTTCTCCATTAAAGGATACATTAATGTAAATGCCATACATGCTACGAATAATCCAACGGACATCATATATGGTGCCATTGCGTGACCATTGTTATCAACGTGTGAATATTCTACATTCTTAGCTTTTACTGGTGCTGCAAACATTTTGTTTGTCTTCTTGGTTGCTTTGATGCTGTTAACCTGATCTGCTCCTTTTTGTAAGGAATCTTTTAATGTCTTGCTTCCACTCTGAAGTGTTCCGATTCCATTTCCAAGAGTTGTAGATCCTGCTGCTAACTGACTTGATCCACTTGCGATCTGTCCAGCTCCAGATGCTAACTGTCCAGCTCCACTGTTTAATGTATTGTTGTTAGCAACTAAGGCTGCTGTTCCTGATTTCAGTGTTTTTGTTCCTTTGTAAAGTTTTGCTGTTCCTGACTTAAATGTTGGAAGTTTTGAGCTTACCTGACCAATTCCACTATTCAGCTGAGTTGCTCCGCTATTTAATGCTTTGGAGTTGTTTGTTAATGTTGTAAGTCCTGTGTTCAGACTTTCAACTCCTGCTGTGTAGTTTGCAATTCCAATCTTTAATCCGCTTGTGCTGTCGTTGATTCCGGATTCTAAGGTTGTCATTCCTGTCTGTACTTTTGTAGCACCTTCTGATAACTGAGTTAACGCCTGGATCATACCCATTGTATCCTGAGTTGTTCCCTGACGGTCTAATGTTGTTTTTACTTCATTTAAGCCTTCGTACAAGCCATTCATCATTGCTTTTTCATATCCAGAAAGTGTCTGGGATGATTCTGCAAGTTGCTTAGATGAATCTGCTAAAGAACTAACATATGCTTTTACCGTTGCAAGTTGCTGTTCACTACTTGCGGACTGTGTTTTTGCTGTTGTTTTTGTATCTGCCGCTTTCTGTGCATTTGTATATGTTTCATCAACATTATTTTCAACATCAGATGCTGCGCTATCTACCTCGTCGATTTCAGCTAATAATGCTTTTTTATCTTCTTCGCTTAATTTATCAAGTACAGATGAATTCTTTAACTTGCTTACTTTGCTGTTTAAATCAGATACACTTAACTTTGCATTTGCTGCACTGCTTGCTGCCTTCTTAGCTGTTTCATTGTCTGCTTTCTGTGTTGATGTCTCTGATGCGGTTGATCCAGCAGAAAGCATTTGATTCAATTCATTTAATTTTGTATTGAATGCTTCTAATTGTGTATCGAAATCGCTTCGTTTGCTTATAATTCCATCTTTCTTCGCTTCATTTTCTTTTAACTGAGTTCCAAGTCCATTGGATGTTTCTTTTGTCTGACCCAACAGATTTTTAAGGCCTGCTGATAATGTTCCAGTTCCATCTTTTAAATCCTTACTTCCACTGGATAATTTCTCAACACCTGCATTTAATGCTTTATTATTCGCTGCAAGCTGTTTGCTTCCAACCTGTGCTGTGCTGACTCCATTTGTGTACTGGGAGATTCCTAATTTTAAGGATTTAGAGCCATTGGATAACTGAGTTGCTCCTGTCTGCAGAGCTGCAACTCCATTTTTCAATGTCTTTGTTCCTGATTTTAAAGATTTTGCTCCACTGTCAACTTTGGCTACACCTGCTGTATATGTTTTTAGCCCTACGGAAAGTGATTTTGCTCCATTCTGAAATGTTAATGTGCTGGATGCTAATTTCTTTAAATTCTGTTCGATCGTATCATTTCCAGCTTTCAGCTTCTTCGCTCCGCTTTCGATCTTTTTGGATCCATCTGCTGCTTTCTGGAAACCGCTTCCGGCTGTCTTGATCTGATCAAATACGGTCTTTACATAAGTTTCTGTTACTTTTTCTCTGACTGACTTCTCAATCTTCGCTATGGCACTGTCATCCATCTTGGATGCTACATAGTTCGTACCTGGGTTTGTCTTGTATGTCAGTTTCATCTGTTTTGGATTCTTATCCATTAATGTTGTTGCATTCTTTGAGAAATTTTCTGGAATGGAAATGATCATATAGTATTCTCCACTCTTCAATCCTTCCTCTGCTTTCTTGTCACTTACAAAATGAAAATCCAGTGATCCTGAATCTTTTAGATTCTTTACCAGATCATCTCCTACTTGTAATGTTTTTCCCTCGTAATTTACCTTCTTATCGTGATTGACTACCGCTACTGGTAATTGATCTGCATCTCCGTATGGATCCCACATGGAACCAAGGAATACAGATGTATAAATTGCAGGAATCGTAATGATCGCGATCAAAATGATAATCATCCAGGGGTTCTTTGAAATTTTCTGCCATTCTCGTTTTAACATGATCACAGCTGCTCCTTCCTTGCATTTTTATTACTTAAATAGAGGTCATACCTCTTTGAATCATTGGTTATTATATGCACTTCCTTGATAAAAGTCAATAATTTATTGAACATTGGTCATTTTTTTATTTCATACATTCCGTTTCCTCTTTTATAGAAAAAAGCTTTCATTTACCTTTCTTTTTGGTAAATAAAAGCTTTTCTTAATTACTGAAATTTCTTCTTTTTACTTATGATAAATAATATGATCAAACTAAATAACGACACAACTGCGCCAATCTTAAGGCCTGGGGTTTCATATTTTAATGTAATATGATGATCTCCTTTGTTTAAATAGATTCCTTCAAACATTCCATTGACCTGCTCACTCTTCACTTGCTTTCCATTGTCATATGCTTTCCAACCTTTGTGATATGTTATTGGTATACAAAGTATCTCATTTTGAGATGCCTTGATATCTCCTGAAAAATGATTTCCTCCATCATATGAAATATTGGTCAGATGATCTGCTTTTTTTCTCTTTTGAATCTGTTTTATCTCTGTCTGTTGATCCACTGTAAGAATCGAAATCCGATCAATATAATAATCACTTTTCAACTTAAATTTTAATGTCAATGTATCTTCCCGATCTTTCACTGCATCTCTGCTCATCTTGACCAAATAATTTCTTTTCCCAATATCGTAACTGGAATTCTTCTCTGCATTAAATAAATGAACCTGTTTACCTCCATAAAGAAGCTGGAAGTTACTTTTGTTCATCCCAACTCCTAATACATGTCTGCTGCTTTTTCCATCCAATGCTTCTGTACTGACTCCTTGCAGATAAATATAAGAATTCGCCTTGATATATTGTTTTGGAATCTTAATCTGAATGATTTTTTCCTTTTCTTTTTCACTATGAATGCGATAATTTTCTCCAACAACATGACATGTTACGTTCTCTGGGATTGTCATCTTCTTTAGTTTATCCGCACTCTTGCTGTCGTCTTCCAGAATCGCACTTTGAAGTAATGCTTGTTCTTTCTGTGCTGGGTTCAGAGTTTTATATGTTTGTGATGACAAATATCCATCATAAGTATATCCAAATGGAAATACATTTTTATTTTCATACAACTGCATCCCATCTTTTGATCTTAACAACTGATAATCTGATAATAATTTAGCTCCTGTTTCTTTGGTGCAGATTACATAACGAACTCCATATAAATCCATCAGACCTTGTCTCATATCAAGTTTGCGGAATTTGAACTTATACTGATAAGATTTTAATCCGAATTCCTGCATAGTCTCTGAGACATTCTTATCTGTCACACTATAATAATTCGTAATTCCCGGAATATGCGCATTTAAACTCCAGTTTGTTACCTTGTTATCCAGAGATTCTGCACGATACACACCATTTTGTATCTTATATTTATCTGGCTGTATCAACCGCATTTCTTTTCCACACAACATCTCATATGCCTGCCCGGATTTTACATAATTTGAGATTGTTTCTCCATATTTTGGAGAATACTGTACATATGAAGAAGTTCCTGCTGTTAAGATCAATACTGCATACAAAATGAAATGTTTATATTTCTCCTGTCCAAACATTTTACACTCATTAAGTACAAACAATGCAAGTACTGTAGCTGCAAGTATTGCTAATTCATATTTCCCTTTTACCATATTATCGCCTAAGGAAAGTGCGAATACTATGTAAAAAACGGCTCCTGCAAGAATTCCTGTTTTCTGGATCCTCGTCAGTACAAATAGATCTGGATAAATTTCTGTGACTGTCATTCCAACAATCAATGCCAGTATAAATGTCCATCGATTCATCGGATAAGAAAATCCATGCAAAATATAGGCGAACACTGGTGATAACAGACTGACAATACCAAGTACCACTGCTACTTTGTATGAAAACCGCTTTTTATCCCTTTTCAGGAACAGTGCAATAATTGCACAATATCCTAAAGCTGCATAGTTTAGATTTGTTCCTTTATAAATCTTCTGGAAACCCGCAAACTGTAAGAATATTTGTTTGTAATATGATTTCTTATATAAGAAAATACTAAAATAATTTACATCCGAAGTAGTTCGCGCATTTCCTGAAAATGCGATTAATACAGGCAACAAGATTACTGCAGAAAGACCAATTCCAAGCAGATACCACCCGCTAAATCTTCCAAGAGTTCTGAAAAATCCTGCTTCTTTATATTCTGGAAATCTGATCAGTGCGTAAACCACTGCCGCAACTGTCAGCATATAGAAAAAATAGAAATTACTAATCGCTGCGACCGTTACCATAAGTATAAATAAATATGGTTTTTCTTTTCTGTAAATCTTCTCGACTCCCATCAATAATAATGGAAGATAGATCATTGGATTTAGGAAAAACGGATGACGTATCGCAAATGAAAAAAATGTTCCGCTAAAAATATACACAATACTTCCTGCTAAGATTCCATTTCCATCTTTTTTCAGATAATGTCCAAATGCGATAAATGCTACTCCCGCCAGATATAGACGAAATACAAGCATAAAGTTATACAATAATTCTATATTTGACTTATTGGAAAATACATAAATCAGATTGAGTGGATCACCGATCGCATAATAATTTAATGTTCCTAGAATGTCTGCTCCAAATCCAATGCTCATATCCCACATTGGGAATCTGAAATGTCCGTGGATGATATTAAAGAAGAAATTGCGGATATATTCTCCCCAGTACATCAGCGCGTTGATGTGTTGTGATAATCCATCCTGTCCCTTTGCTCCCCATATGAATGTCACTCCATTTTTGTAGAATAGATAAAATACAATCAGACTTATAATTGCAAATAAGATCGTATATCTTGCCATAAGCTGTTTCTTTGTAGTTAATTTCATTTAAACGATTCCTCTTTCATTATTATTAATGACTTTCCTTTTCAATATAAATCGGTCGATGTTTTGTTTCCAGATATGTCTTAGATAGATACATACCAACAACTCCCATTCCTAACAATTGAATACCACTTAAAAAACTGATAATACATACTAATGACGGCCATCCGGCAACGGGATCTCCAAATACTGCAGCTCTCACGATTACAAATATCAGAAATAAAAATGCAAAAATGCATACAAACACACCCATCAATGATACTGCCATCAATGGTGCTGTTGAAAATGCCATAATTCCTTCACAGGCATAACGAAATAGCTTCCAAAAAGACCACTTCGTCTCCCCCGCGGCACGTTCTACATTCTTATATTCCAGCCATTTTGTCTCAAATCCTACCCATCCAAAGATTCCTTTTGTAAAACGGTTATATTCTGGCATTGTCAAAATAGCATCTACCATCTTTCGTTTCATCATACGAAAATCCCTTGCTCCATCTACTATATTTGAATCTGAAATCTTATTGATTAGTTTATAAAATTGCCTTGCAAAAAAAGAACGAATAACAGGTTCTCCTTCTCTTGTCACTCTTCTTGTTGCCACACTATCATAGTTTTCTTCTTCAATACATCGAATCATCTTTGGAATTAAATATGGTGGATCTTGAAGATCTACATCCATGGTAATAACATAATCACCTTTTGCACGTTCTAACCCTGCATATAAAGCAGCTTCTTTTCCAAAATTTCTGGAAAATGAAATATAATGTACTTTAGGATCCTGCTCACTTAATTTTCTCATAATCTCTAATGTACCATCTTTACTTCCATCATCCACAAAAATAATTTCAAATTCAATGTTTTCTTCTTGCTTCATAACTTTCTGCATTTCATCGTAATAGATTGGTATAACTTTTTCTTCATTAAAACATGGAACAATACAACTACATAGTTTGTTCATCTCCACTTATATACCCCCCCCATTTATTTTTTAATCTTATAGCTTAATCGTTTATCAGTATATCATTATTTTTATCTTTTGTCTTTATTTATTTTTCTTCTGTTCATTTCATCCTCATTCTGTTATGATAAAAGTGCTTTTTTTATTTGAATTTTAATGGAAACGAGGAATTTTATTACATATGATACAAGATATTTATCCACATAAACTAAACAATCAATATCATCCAGATCAAAAACCAGATGCTGACAGCATTATTTTATATTTTACACAGGACGGTCTTCTTCATCGTTTATTAAAGAAAGAAGACTTAGAAGAAATGGGGCAGGAAAATCTATTTTCTCTGGATGAAATGATCTATACCGGTGATGGTAAGAAACTTGCAAGACCAACTCTTTTAAATGAGGAACATCTATTTTTATCATTCCCTAGATTGAGTGATTTTGTGAATGACACTCATGTTACAGAAGAAACTCTTACATATCTTTTCTCTGTGGATGATGACAACTACTTCTTATTAAATGAAGCTCCGGAAGAAATTCCTGAAGATTACGAATTCAATACCGTACGTGAACTTCGCAATTTACAGATTGGTCCAAAATACCGTACATTTGCGGCGATCACTGGTTTACATCTTTATAACTGGTACCGCACAAACCGTTTCTGTGGATGCTGTGGACACAAGACCGTTCATTCTTCCACAGAACGTGCTTTAAAATGCCCATCTTGCGGTCACTTGATCTATCCAAGAATCGTGCCTGCTGTGATCGTTGGTGTTAAAAATGGTGATAAGATCCTGCTTACAAAATACCGTAAAGGATTCACTCCATTTGCATTAATTGCTGGATTTACGGAAATTGGTGAAACTTTGGAAGAAACTGTTGCACGAGAGGTCATGGAAGAAGCTGGTATTCGTGTGAAGAATATTCAATATTATAAATCTCAGCCTTGGGGTGTTGTGGATGATCTGCTGGCTGGTTTTTATTGTGAGGTAGATGGAGATACAGAGATTCATATGGATGCTTCAGAATTGAAACTTGCTGAGTGGAAATCTCGTGATGAAATTGAATTGCAACCGAATGATTTTAGCTTGACGAATGAGATGATGCGGGCGTTTAAAGAAGGGAAGTTTTAGTTTAAAGACGGAAATTATTGGTGGAATATTATAAAAAGAGATCATGTGTCCGTACGGTTGCCGACACATGATCTCTTTTTATAATATTCAAATAATTTACGTCATTCAAACCACTATACATTGTGTATGTTAGACGATATTGGTTAATAATTTTTGTATTTATTAACAGAAAGTAAAAGGACTTCTACAACACCGATTTGTTGGAATGTTTATGAAGCATAATAACATTACTTTCTGTTTGAAATACAATAGAAAGTGTCCCACTTTTCCCTTTGGAAGCTACTTTGGATGTCTCTTTTTCATTTAATAAAAATATTTATTTTGCTGTAGCAGTCTCTTTATGCCCACTCTTTATCTTATCATACTGTGCAAACATACCTGCAAGTAATGTTCCAGAGATTGAATGCCATACACAAGATACTGCACAGATAATTGCTGATTCAGGTGTTGATGCGAACTGGGCTGTTGTTGTTGCAAGGTTTGTTGCTAATCCAGCATTCTGCATTCCAACTTCGATAGAAATTGTTCGTTTCTTTGCTGTGTTCATTCCAGTAAGTTTTCCCGCACAATATCCAAGGAAATATCCGAAACCGTTGTGTAAAAGTACTGCAACAAAGATCACGATTCCAGACTGGAAGAATTTTGATCCCTGTGATGAGATAACTCCACCAACAACACATGCAAGTCCAAGAACTGCCACACCCGGCATGACTTTCTGAACTTCTTTGAATGCTTCATTTTTTCCTAATGCGTAGTTTAATGCAAACCCGATCGCTACTGGTACGATAACCGTTTCTACGATAGATACAAACATTGGTAATCCATGAATTGTGATCTTGGCTCCGCTTGCCAGAAAGGATACCATCAGTGGTGTCATCACTGGAGAGAGGATTGTAGATACAGTTGTCATTCCAACAGAAAATGCAACATCTCCACCGCAAAGATAGGACATAATGTTTGATGATACTCCTCCAGGACAGCATCCTACAAGAATCAGTCCAAGAGCGATTCCATCTGGCAGATTCAGTAATTTTGTAATTGCAAATGCCAGGAATGGCATGATCAGATACTGAGCGATCGCACCAATACAGATATCAAATGGTCTTTGTGCAAGAATTTTGAAATCTTCTGTTGTCAGTGTCAATCCCATACTGAACATGATGACACCAATAATGATAGACTGACTCGTGAATTTATTTGCTACTGGATCCGTGAATAATTGAAAATTCACCCACCCCATCAACGATGGCAGGAAAAATGTAATGACTGCGATCGCTATGACAACGATAGATGTGTAGTCTGATAAAAATTTGCTTAGTTTTTGTAGTTGTTTCATATTATGTTACCTCCTGATATTCCTCACCGCCCTTCGCTATAAATCAAGAAAGAATCCTGCTCAGAGGACTTTTTATTTCATCGAAATTTTCTATGCAATAAAAAAGCCCCTTCTCAGAAAAATCCTGAAAAGGGACGAACTAATCCGCGTTACCACCCAATTTCTGCAATAAAATTACAGCTCTTAACGTACTATCATACGCTTTCCTTATAACGGAGGATTCCGGCGAGACTTACTGGTTCAAAATATTAATGTCAAGTAATGTTCAGTCCGCATCTTAGAGATGATATCTGTTCATGAAAATGTATCTGCTCACACCAACCGCAGACTCTCTGAAACACTTGATTCAAAAACAGCGTTGTTCTCTTCAACGAATTTCGGTGAAGTTTATTTATTTAAAATATATTATAGTCCTGTGAGATAATTTGTCAAGTTTTAGTTCGATGACGGAAATTATTGGTGGAATATTATAAAAATGGTTATATGTCTGCGACGCGCTCTCGCTCGACTCACTACGCAGCTGTACTAAGCTCCTGAATGATCTTACGATCATCCACTCGCTAAGTGCAGGCGTGTTCCTACGGTCGCCGACATATAACCATTTTTATAATATTCAATAATTTCAGTTATCGAAACCACTGGTAGTGGTGTATGTTTTACTGTATTGGTATTTATAATAAACACTGTCTGTCACTACAAAAATTAAAAAACGATAACACTCAATATACACACCACTTAAGTTTTCCAATCTTGTAATTGTCCACACTTTAGACTTCTGGTATATGATAAAAAATAAATAAACGATCGGAAGAGCAGCATTAGAATTTTGCCACGTTTTTTACGGATTCGCAGCCGGCTTGGTGCGTTGTTTGAGCCTCAAAGAGTTCTGTTTTCAATACCCTTGAAGGCGAGTTACGCAAGGAAAGCCGGCGGATCAGCGATCTGTAAAAAACGTGAGGAAAATTCTCTAGCTGCTCTTCCGATCGTTTATTTATTTTTTATCATATATTCGAAATCTACAGTTGGCCAACTACAAATTAAAAATTTATCCACAGATCTCTACAAATTTCTTTATTCTATCTACAGAAACACTTCGATACCGATCTCCATCTTCATCGGATACCTGGAATGATACTCTCTCTCCCATTCCAGTCGCATCGACTCCCCAGCCTCTGCATGTGCTGTGTAATTGTTTGATTCCTGTTTTGTCTATGATCTTCTGGGCGTTGTTTTCGTTGACTCCACATCCTGCGATGATCTCAATCTGGTTCCCATATTTTTTCTGAAGATCTGCTAACAGATGAATTCCTTCTTCTGCGGTTGCTTCCTGTCCACTTGTCAGTAATCGATCAAATCCTAAATCGATCAGTGTTTCGATTGCCTCATATGGATCTCTTGTGCAGTCAAATGCTCTATGGAATGTTGCTTTGCGTCCTTCATTTTTTACATTTTCCAAGAATTCCTGACAACGGTTCTTATCGATTGTTCGGTCTTCATTTAAGAAACCGAAAGATACTCCATCTGTCCCATATGCTAATAGTAGCTTAAGATTCTCAAGCATCTGTTCATACTGGTAATTTGTATAGCAGAATCCCCCTGCTCTGGCTCTTACCATAGATACGATCTCAATATCGCTGTATTGTTTGATCATGATCAAGCTTCCTAAAGATGGTGTTAATCCACCTAAACTTAATGCACTGTTTAATTCTACTCTTTTGACTCCGCATTCGCTTGCCATCATGGCATCTTCGAAGCTTCCACAACATACTTCTATCATTGTTTTCCTTCCTTTACTTGCAAATATTTTATGATTCCGGCATGTATTTTTTGCCTGTTTCTGTCTGGGCAAGACCTGCCTGACTGGTTTCCTTTAAAGAACATGGCAAGAGGTCTCCGACTTCTGCCATTGCATCGATCACTTCATCCAATGGGACCTTGCTTTCAATGCCTGCCATTGCCATATCTGAGGCTGTGATCGCATTGACAGATCCAATGACATTTCTCTTGATACATGGTACTTCTACCAAACCACCTAATGGATCACATACCAATCCCAATAATGATTTCAAGGCAAATGCTCCTGCATCAAAGATCTGCTTTGTGCTGCCGCCACGAATGTACGTAATAGCTGTTGCTGCCATACAGGAGGCCGAACCAATCTCAGCCTGACATCCTCCTTGTGCCCCTGCGATACAGGCACGTTCTGCGATAACTTGTCCGACTCCGGCCGCAATATACATTCCTTCTAGCATCTTTGCTTCTGGTACTTTATGAAATTGTTCATATGTGATCAATACTGCTGGAAGCACCCCACATGCTCCGGCTGTCGGTGCTGCTACGATACGTTTCATACAGGCATTTGATTCGCCCATTTTTAAAGCATTTGCCATGACGGTCCCGACAAATTCACCGGTCAGATTCTGCATTTTTCTAACCTCTTCCATCATCTTTTCACCGTCGCCACCAGAAAGACCGCTTTGTGACTTTAAGTCTTTATCGTAACTTTCATTGGCATCTTTCATTGCAAGATACATACTGCTCATTTTCCCGATAGACTCTAAACGGTCTACCTGTCGTTCTGTCATATCATCATGTAAAATTGTTTCCCATAATTGACATTCCTGTTCTTTTGCTCTTGTTTCTATCTCTTCTACGGATGCAAATCCCATACTCTAGTCCTCCTTCATCTTAGCAAGATATGTAACTTTCTGGATTCCTTCCAGACGTTCCAAAAAGTTCAGACCTTCTTCTGGTATTTCTTTGTCACATTCAATGACCATGACTGCACTTCCACCTCTGTGATCACGGTATAATTGCATCGTTGCGATATTAACCGATTTATGAGCAAGCATTGATGTTACTTCTGCTACATGTCCTGGCTGGTCGTCATTGTGTACGACTAATGTTGTATACTCCCCGCTAAAGTTTGCTTCTAGTCCATCGATTGTGCAGATCTTAATTCGTCCACCGCCTAAGGAACAGGCTACAATCTCAAGATTCCTTCCTGATTCTCCGACAAGTAATAATTTTACACTGTTTGGATGTGCATTTTTTAATTGAATCTTTCCAATCTCAAATTTCACTCCTGATTCTTTTGCAATGTCAAAACTGTCTGGAATCCGAATGTCATCGGCTGCCATGCCAAGTAATCCTGCCACTAATGCTTTGTCTGTACCATGTCCTTTTCCTGTTGCAAGAAATGATCCATGTAATAGTATTTTAGCTTCTTTTACCGATTCTCCGAGCAGGTGCCTTGATACCTGTCCGATCCTTACAGCACCTGCTGTATGAGAGCTCGACGGTCCGACCATCACTGGTCCTACGATGTCAAATAAATTCATGTGATTTCTCCTGTCTATAAATGCCTTTCGTCTTTTGAAATGCTGTTTTGCCGTGTATCATTTTGTTTCTTGTATATAATTTACTCGTAATATATGAAAAAGGCAAGTATAGAATTTCCTATACTTGCCCTGCTTTGGAACATCTCATATTGATCTGTTAATTTTTCTTAGAAATTAAATCCTTTGATCGTTGCAAAATAATCTTCTGGTGTTTCTGCACGACGGATCATTTCTGTTGTTCCATCCTCTTTTAATAAGATTTCTGCAGATTTTAATTTACCATTATAGTTATATCCCATTGCAAATCCGTGTGCTCCTGTATCATGAATCACTAACAGATCTCCCATGTCGATCTTTGGTAATTTACGATCGATCGCAAATTTATCGTTATTTTCACAAAGAGATCCTGTAATATCATATACATGATCTGCTGGTTCGTTTTCTTTACCCATAACTGTGATGTGATGGTACGCCCCATACATTGCAGGTCTCATTAAGTTGACTGCACATGCATCAACACCAATGTATTCTTTATGTGTATGTTTTTCATGGATTGCTTTTGTTACTAAATGTCCGTTTGGTGCAAGCATGTAACGTCCAAGTTCGGTAAAGATCTTCACATCTCCCATTCCAGCTGGTACTAATACTTCGTCATATACTTTGTGTACACCTTCACCAATGACAGCGATGTCATTACCTTCCTGATCTGGAAGGTAAGGGATTCCGACTCCACCAGATAAGTTGATAAATCCGATATGAACTCCAACTTCTTCTTTTAATTTAACTGCTAATTCAAATAACTGTTTTGCAAGTGTTGGATAGTATTCATTTGTAACCGTGTTACTTGCAAGGAAAGAATGGATTCCGAATTCTTTGACACCAAGCTCTTTTAACTGTTTGAAAGCTTCAAAGATCTGTTCTGTTGTCATTCCGTATTTTGCATCTCCTGGATTATCCATAATATCTGTTCCTAATGCGAAAACTCCACCTGGATTATAACGGCAGGAAATCTTTTCTGGGATTCCGGCACATTCTTTTAAGAATTCGATATGTGTAATGTCATCTAAGTTAATCGTTGCACCTAACTGTTTTGCCAGAATAAATTCTTCTGCTGGTGTATCGTTAGAAGAGAACATGATCTCGCTTCCATCGAATCCACAACGATCTGACATCATAAGTTCTGTTAAAGATGAGCAGTCTGTTCCGCATCCTTCTTCTTTTAAAATCTTTAAGATTGTTGGATTTGGTGTCGCTTTTACAGCAAAATATTCTTTAAATCCTTTATTCCATGAAAATGCTTTGTATAATCCTCTTGCTGTTTCACGGATTCCTTTTTCATCATATAAATGAAATGGTGTTGGATATTTTTTTACGATCTCATCTAACTGTTCTTTTGTTACAAATGGTACTTTTGCCATGGTGTTTGGTTCCTTTCTTCTATACTTTTTGTATATTTATTTCATTTTTAATAGTTGTATTTCATTGGCCAGTGCATCTTTAAATACTTCCACCAGATTATTGTTACTGGAATACAGGCTGGTTGCTTCATAACGATTTGTGATCGCGCCTGTTAAAACGTCTTTGGAATCCGTGATCAATCGGATCTGTTCTTTCTTACATTCTGTCAGATAAACAGTTGCTCCTTGTAAATCAAATGGTTCATTCGTTATGATCACGACTTTCTTTCCTTCACTTACCATCTTCTCTAAGTATTCCCGAAACATCTCCAGTCGTTCATTGTATACAGAGATATACGCACGCTCTTCTGCACAAAGCAGCATATCTATGATCTTATCGCAAATATGTTCTTCGCCTTTGATCGTCAGGTATCCGCCTTCGTTCTTGCGTTTGCCCGGAAGTTCCGCGATCAGCTCTGTCTTCTTCTGTTCCAAATGACGAATCTTATTACTGCAGAATTCTTCGATCGCTACCGGCGTGTAACGAACTGTATCTTCCTCTTGTATATAGGCTGCGCCTTTGTCTACCAAGCCTGCCAGTGCATTGTAAGCGTTCGATCTTGAAATCCCGCTTTGTTTGGCTGCCTCGTATCCGTTAAGGCTTCCTTCCAGTGTCAGTAAAATATAAAGACTGGCTTCGTGTCTTGTGAGTCCAAATTCCATCAGACGCTCTACATTATCCATCACTTTCACCTCGTGTTCCTATCTAGGACTACTATAGTCGAATTAAAAAAGAATGTCAAGGTTTCCTTGACATTCTGAGAATTTTTCTTGAGTTTTCCTACCACTCTTCGTCTTTTCCTAGATATTGTTTCCCACCAACTGTCATGATATCAAATTCGACATATGCGATATGATCTTTGCTTTCTCCATAAATGGTATATTGTTTTTTGACATTTTGAGCATCTTTTCGAATCTGCTGCAATCTGGCATACTGTTTCGCTTCTTTTGATGAAATCGTCTTTCGTTCATTTGTTTTGGACTCTGTAAGTTTAAAATTGTAATTATCAAAATTTGTATAATACGCTTCCAGCTTCTGTCTGTCTTTTACTTTCCAAAATACCGTCTGCATCATGGCTTTATCACTTGGATCAAGAAAGACCATATCACAGCCACTGTTTGATGAAAGTGCATAGACAGGTTCTGCTGCAGCTTTCCACCAAGAAATGGTTTTGACAATCTTTTTGTCTGTCTGATTCATCGTTTCTTTCAGCCAAAATGCTGGTTTTCTGCCTTTCATAGAAGCTTCCAGATAACCAAAACTCATGGCTCCATCTCCACCGCCATCAGCTGTCTCATAACGGTCTCCGTGATATGTAAATGTTGTAATATCTAAAAATGAATCCATTTGATCATGATTCCATTGATAATATCCGATCTCTTTTTCATTCTTTGGTCCTTTTGTGATCTTGACCATATGATTCCAGCCTATCAAAACTGCTGCTATGAATGTACAGATTGTTATGATACATCCAATGATCATGACTGTTTTTTTATTTTGTTTCATTCCACTCTCCTTATGATCTTATGTAAAATCTAGCTATATGCAATTGCTGTAAGAACAAAGAATACCAACATTAGCACACTGTGAAAATATAATTTTCTTCGGTCTTCTTCTTGTGCGATCAGTCCATATGTCATAATAAGCCTTAGGATAATATTGATCATCTGCAATGCATTAAATGCCTTCGTTGTTACTGTAAGAGATCCTGAACCATGATCCAGTGCAAGGATAAGTCCAAAGATCAGCGTCATCAAATACATGACAATGCATTGCACATAAAAGTAAAACTTATCTTCCCAAGCAAGTTTTAAGAATACATTTCTCTCGTCATCTGCAAAAATTGCAATAAACATAAGGTTACATAAACTTACAGATCCTATCTCTGGCTGTATAAAGATGATCATAACTGCCTGAATGATCATTAGGAGTAATGTGAACCATTGTTTTTTGATTGCTTGCATATTTTCCCTCCTCTCCCTCTTTTTCATATCTTTATTCAAAAGATATTTTTAGTATATCTGGTACGTAATTAATTGTCTATCTTTTAATTTATTTTCTTATCTAATAGTGCTTGCCACTCTCTGTATTTTCTAATACAATGAAAGGAGAAACTTATGAGTAAAAATAAAAAATCGCTGCAAGATTTAACTTTACTTGACCGCTTTTTATTTGCTGAAGTTATGGAAGATCCTAAGACATTTGAGAATATATTATCTATTATTCTTGGAGAAGATATCTCCATCAAAGGCCGTCCACAATCTGAACACGAAAGTCGGACTTCGCCTCTAAAACGACAGGTGCGACTTGACGTATGGGCAGAGGATGAAACCGATGCTGTTTATAATGTAGAAGCTCAAAAAGAAAATACGAAAAATCTTCCTCATAGAAGTCGTTTTTATCAGGCTCTGATTGACTCCAAATTATTAGATCCTGGAGAAGTAGATTTTTCGAATATGAAAGACTGTTATTCTATTATCATTGCACCTTTCGATCTGTTTGGAAGAGGATTATATCAATATACTTTTCAAATGACTTGTGCTGAAACTGATCAGCTATTAGAAGATGGTGCTACGCGAATTTTTCTAAATACGCATGGTAAAAATTCAGAAGATATTAGTCCTGAATTAAAGGAGCTTCTTTACTATATGGAACATACTACTGAAGAAATATCTTGCTCTACTTCACGCCTTCAGGAAATTAAGAATCACGTCAATATTGTGAAATCCAGCGAAGAGATTGGAGTGAAATATATGCAGGAATGGGAAGAAAAGATTCTTGAGAAGCGAAAAGCACGTGCTGAAGGGCTAGCCGAAGGGCGTGCTGAGGGGCGAGTTAAGGGGCGTGCTGAAGGAGAAACCTTCCGATTAATTCAACTAATAAAAAAGAAAATCCAGAAATCAAAATCTTTCATTCAAATTGCTGACGAACTGGAAGAAGAACCTGACAACATTCAATCACTTTACGAATGCATTTCGCAGAATATTAATCTAACAACTGAAGAAATCTACAAAATCTACATCTCACCTGATAAAACTGAAGATTAATAAAGAACTCCACAGCATACGCTGTGGAGTTCTTACATTATCAATATTCAATTTCATTAAGAAATGATAAATCTTATTCGTCAGCTTTTCCTTCAGATCCGAATAATTTGATCTTTGTGATTACCATATCTTTGATAGCTTCAGCACCTGGTGCTAATAATTTACGAGGGTCGAAACCTTTTCCTTCAAGGTCTTTTCCTGCTTCGATATATTTACGTGTAGCGTCAGCAAATGCAAGCTGGCATTCTGTATTAACATTGATCTTAGCTACTCCAAGAGAGATTGCTTTTTTGATCATGTCATCAGGAATTCCTGTACCACCGTGTAATACTAATGGCATATCTCCTGTTAACTGCTGGATCGCATCTAATGTATCGAAGCTTAATCCTTCCCAGTTTTCTGGGTATTTTCCGTGGATGTTTCCGATTCCTGCTGCAAGCATTGTTACTCCAAGATCTGCAACTGCTTTACATTCTTCTGGATCTGCACATTCACCTTTACCGATAACTCCGTCTTCTTCTCCACCGATAGATCCAACTTCAGCTTCGATAGACATTCCTTTTCCTGTTGCAACTTTTACAAGTTCTTTTGTTTTTTCAACATTTTCTTCGATTGGATAGTGAGATCCATCAAACATGATAGAAGAGAATCCAGCTTCGATACATTTGTAGCATCCTTCGTAAGAACCATGGTCTAAGTGAAGAGCTACTGGTACAGAAATGTTTAATTCTTCTAACATTCCGTTAACCATTCCTACAACAGTTTTATATCCTGTCATATATTTTCCTGCTCCTTCAGAAACACCAAGGATCACTGGAGATCTTGTTTCTTCTGCTGCTAATAAAATGGATTTTGTCCACTCTAAGTTGTTGATGTTGAACTGTCCAACTGCGTAATGTCCGGCTTTTGCCTTGTTTAACATTTCTTTTGCTGATACTAACATAGTTTGTCCTCCATATAATTCGTTAACTTTTTCACATCTAGTTTATTATACTCTATTTATACGTGGGTTGCAAGCTTTCACTTGTTACTAATATCTTCTGTTTTCCTGCAAAAATTTGGTCATTATTTTACTTGCAGATAATCGTTATCCTGTTCCACTTGTAACAGCAGATTCAAATGTTTCCGGCAGGAATTTTTTAAAACTCTTTTTACATTTTTACTGTCACTGTTTTGATACCATGCCACAGCTTCTTCTCTTGTGAGACCTCCTTTTTCCTTTCTTGAGATCAGACGTTCTTTTAACATCTCTTCCTCGGCCAGGATCAAGATTTTATAGTCTGCGTATTGCTGCATGGATTTCCATGGTTCTTGTTTTAATAGTAACCAGTTCCCTTCGATCAAAATGATATCTTTGGTAACTTTAATCTGATCTTCCACAACGTCGTGAAGATTTCTATCATAAATCGGCCATAAAATATCTTCTATTTTTATCTTTTCAAGTTTCTGTCTTAATTTTTCTGTGTCATATGTTTCCGGACATCCTTTTACCTGCTTCATTCGAACTTTTTCTCCAAGCACGATCGCATCATGAGAATTAATGTAATCAGAGTGATAATGAAATCCATCTAATCCTAATGCTTGAATGTCTGTAAACTCTTGATCTTGTTTTGATAAATATTCCAAAAACTCACATAATGTTGTCTTTCCAACGGCCGGCGGTGCTGCCATAAATACAATGATCCGTTCCTTTTTTTCCTTTTGTAACTGCTGTAATTGTTTTAATAAAGGAAGAAAAACTTTCTGGATCGTGTCTTCGTTATAGACCGCTGTCATTTCAAATCCATTGACTTTAAATAAATATTCTTTCCATTCTTTCATATGACACCTCTTTCTTTATGTTTATTATACGATGTATTCTTATACAAGTACAAGCAATAGACCTTTTACTTTGGCAGCACAAGAAAGAATCCTGCTTTACAGGATTCTCCGCCTGCGGTGGGTCGCTTCTGCGACATATTACCCTTCCGCCGCAGTGCGATCCTGCCCGGAGGGCTTTTCATATCATAGGGGATTCCATCGGAATTTCCTATGATATGAAGAAGTGCCATCTTTTTCTGTTACAAAAAAGATGGCACTTTTGATTTGTGACAAATATTTAATTAAATTTTGTGTAATGAATGAGGTCTCCCAAATAATCATATCCAAACTGGTACACCAGTATATTTCTGATCACCGCATATCCAAAGAAAATACACACTCCCAAAATCAACATCCACAATCTCGGCTTCATGCTCTTCATCTCTCTGGCTGTCAGTTTCTTTACCATCCATCCTGCAATACACCATAGAAACATAACCCCGGTATATACAACGGTTGGATTACATAAAAATGCTCTCTCAATATCCAAATGCAGCAGTGCGATCACACTTCTTGTCCCGCCGCATGCCGGACAATAGAAATGTGTTACTTCCTTAAAGAAGCATGGCATACTTCTTATGATCTTATATAGAGTCATCATTTTCATCGATATATGTATCATAATGTGTATTAAACTCTTTCATTTCATTCTGAAAATCCGAACTAAGCAAAATATTCACAACAAAAACTGTGATCAAGATCACAGAACCAATGATGCCTATAATCCCACAGATCAATCCTGCTTTCGCCTTATTTCCTCTTGTTCCTCTGACTTTTGGTGTCACCGCAAAACAAATGACCGCTGCAATCCCAATGATAATTGCGATTGGCGTGCAGCAACAACTGACCATGCATACAACTGCTATGATTCCAAGGATCATTGTTGCGATCGCAATTCCACTTGTCTGCTCCTGCTGTGGTTGTTCTATGTGATCATCTTCGTAACGATATCGTCTGTATGAATCATCATCTTGTGTATGATATTCTTGTGTTGAATCTTCATCTTTGATCTCGTATCCAGTATACGGATCGTATCTCTTATCTTCCATATTTTTTTCCTCTACTTTCTAATGTAGCGAATCATTCCAGGCCCTAATTTATCCGTTGGACGAGAAATAAATTCATGTTTGTGATAAAATGGTTCTCTTCCGATCGCACACATCAGATCCAGCATGATCTCGGTTCCTTCTTCACAAAGATTCTCTACATACTCGATCAGATCTTCTATGATTGCACTTCCGATTCCATAATGCTGATAATCTGGATGAATCATTAAATCCTGAATGTAACAAATGACCGCCCCGTCACCTACAAGTCGTCCCATTCCAACGATCTTGGCATCAATGTATGCGCAGACGATATACAAACTGTTGTCTAAGGCTTTCCTCGCCTGTATTCTTGATAATGGTTTAAAGTTGACCGCTTTTCTTAATTCCAGATACGTATCAACTCCTACATTATTTGATACTAGTGTTACTAATTTCATTCTTTCCTTGTCTTCTTTCTTCTATATAATATGTTTCTCTTCCTAATGTCAAAATTATTTCTCTGATTGGCTATCATCTTATCACGAATTTTATCACATTACAAGAAATGAATCTTTCTTATTATATTTTATAATTTTATACACAATAAAACAGGTGATTTTTATTTTTTTCCACAAAAATCACCTGTTTCTTCTATATAATAGTAGATATTTTAAGAACTAATCCTGTAATGCATCTACATCACGTTCTCCGGTACGGATCTTAACTACATTCCTTACTTCGTAACTGAAGATCTTCCCGTCACCAACTTCTCCTGTAAATGCAGATTTCTGAATAGCATCGATCGTTTTTCTTTCCCATTCTTCAGAAGATACGACGATCTCAAATTTAATCTTTGGACGCATCATCATATCAACTTTTGTTCCACGGATAACTTCTGTAAAACCTTTCTGTGCTCCGCATCCCATAACCTGTGATACTGTGATTCCATTAACTCCGATTTTATTTAAAGCTTCTTTGACATCTTCGAATTTCTCTTCTCGAACAATTGCATTAATTTTGATCAACATATATTTTCACCTCTTTTAATCTAAACCATTAAAACTTGGGTAAGCATTCTCTCCGTGTTCTGATACATCCAATCCGACTTTCTCGGCTCTTTCTTCAACTCTTAATGGAGTAAAGATACGGACAATCGCGATACAGATCAGGCTTCCGACTACTGCAACTGCGATAGATACAAGAATCCCTATGATCTGTGCTACAAACAATCTTGTTTCTCCAAACACTAATCCATTCCATTTTGCGACTCCATTGATGGATGTCATTCCAAATAATCCTGTTGCAATACCACCCCAGATACCACCGATTCCGTGACATCCAAATGCATCCAATGCATCATCAATCTTTAATTTTCCTTTGATCAGTTTTACACCGAAATAGCAGATTGGGCTTACTAATAATCCACAGATCACTGCTGCCCACATTGGAACAAATCCGGCTCCCGGTGTGATTGCTACCAGTCCGATAACTAATCCTGTGGAAGCTCCGACTAAAGTTGTTTTTCCTTCTGAAAATACTTCGATCAACATCCATGAAACAAGAGCTGCGGCTGCTGAAACAGATGTTGTCATAAATGCATGTGCTGCAAGTCCATTTGCTGCAAGAGCACTTCCTGCATTGAATCCGTACCATCCAAACCATAACAGTGCAGCTCCTAAAAATACAAATGGTGTATTATGTACGTGGTAGGCTCCCTGGTCATATCCACGACGTTTTCCAAGTGTTAAAGCTAATACCAGACCACTGACCCCTGATGTGATATGAACGACATTTCCTCCTGCGAAATCGACAGACCCGATCTCTGCTAAGAATCCTCCTTCTCCCCATACCATATGTGCCATTGGGTAGTACACGATCAATGACCATAAGATAATAAAAAGAACTAATGCTTTAAATTTCATTCTTCCTGCAACAGATCCTGTGATCAGTGCTGGTGTGATCATTGCAAACATCATCTGAAATGCTGCAAATGCAAGGTTTGGAATCGTATCTGCATATGGTCCTGGTTTCATTCCAACTCCGTTAAAGCCAAACCATTTTGCTCCTCCAATGATCCCTGCATGGTTTCCACCGAAAGATAGTGCATATCCAACAAGTACCCACATGATCACGGAAACTCCCATGATAAATACACACTGCATCATCGTGTTCCCAACGTTTTTCCTTCGTACCATTCCTCCATAGAAAAATGCAAGGCCTGGTGTCATAATAAATACAAATGCTGCACATAGCAGAATAAATGCTGTATCTCCTGCGTTCATAGTATATTCCTCCATTCTCATTTTCAACTATGCTTCTATGCTCGTCAGAGTAGCTGGTTCTGACATTATTGAAAATCTCTCGAGAGAATGTTTTTATTAACTAATTCTAGCTAATAAAAAAGGAGCCAAAGCACACTTTTCTTTATGCTTTGACTCCTTCGTCACGTTTATAGTAACAAAAGGCGTTTTAAAATGCAAGATTTATTTATGTATTTTTATCAAGACAATTGTGATTTGAATGACGTAAATTATTGGTGGAATATTATAAAAAGAGATCATGTGTCTGCAACCCACTTGCGTTCGGACTCCCACGTAGCTGTACTAAGCTCCTGAATGGTCTAACGACCATCCACTCGCTAAGTGCAGACGTGTCCGTACGGTTGCCGACACATGATCTCTTTTTATAATATTCAAATAATTTACGTGATTCAAACCACTATACAGTGTGTATGTTGTATGGTATTGATTGATAATTTTTGTATTCGTTAACAGAAGTTTAGCTAAAATCTACAAGCACCTTCTGTCTGAAAATTTCCTATTTTTCAATCTTGTAATTGTCCACACTTTAGACTTCTGGTATATGATAAAAAATAAATAAACGATCGGAAGAGCAGCATTAGAATTTTGCCACGTTTTTTACGGATTCGCAGCCGGCTTGGTGCGTTGTTTGAGCCTCAAAGAGTTCTGTTTTCAATGCTTTTGAAGGCGAGTTACGCAATGAAAGCCGGCGGATCAGCGATCTGTAAAAAACGTGAGTAAAATTCTCTAGCTGCGCTTCCAATCGTTTATTTATTTTTTATCATATACTCGAAATCTACAGTTGACCAACTTACAAAAATTTAAATTTATTTCTTATTCAACATCTGCTAATGCTGCAAGATTTTCTTCTCCTGTACGGATTTTAATAACTTTATCTACGTTGTATACAAAGATCTTACCATCTCCGATATGACCTGTGTAAAGAGCTTTCTTCGCAGCTTCAATGATGTTTTCTACTGGGATATTTCCTACGATAACTTCAACTTTAACTTTTGGAAGTAATGTTGCATCGACTTCAGCACCTCTGTAACGTTCTCCGGCACCTTTCTGGATACCGCAGCCCATAACCTGAGTGACTGTCATACCAGTTACACCAACATCGTTCATTGCTTTTCTTAACTTGTCGTATCTTGTTAATTTTGCGATAATAACAACTTTATACATTCCTGTAGGTACAAGATCTGGAGCTTTGCTGACCTGTACAGCTGCTGCTTTCTGTACTTTAGAAGCTCTTTCGTAATCTTCTTCTCCAAGAACAGTATTTGCATTTTCTTCCATGATCATTGTGTTAGAAATATCCATCATACTGAATCCAGCATATGCTGATGTTAAACCATGTTCTGGTCCATCCAGACCGATGATCTCTTCTTCTTCTGTTACACGAAGACCAATCGTTGCTTTGATAATTGTAAATGTTAAACTGATCGTCACGGCTGTCCAAGCGCAGACACAAACAATACCGATGATCTGAATCTTTAATAATCCAAATCCACCACCATAGAAAAGTCCATTTAATCCACTTCCTGGTGCAGTTTTTGTTGCAAATAATCCTGTTGCTAATGTTCCCCATAAACCGTTCATAAAATGAACTGCTACGGCTCCAACTGGGTCATCAATTCTTAATTTATAATCTAATAACCATACTCCAAAACAAACAAGTAATCCAGAAACTGCTCCGATCACAATTGCTCCAAAAGCATCTGTGACATCACATGGTGCTGTGATCGCTACAAGTCCTGCAAGAGATGCATTTAATGACATTGATACATCAGGTTTTCCATATTTTACCCATGTAAATACCATACAAACAACTGTTGCTACTGCTGGTGAAATTGTTGTTGTTACGAAGATAGATCCTAACTGTTCAACAGATGTTGCTGCTGCACCGTTGAATCCATACCAGCCAAGCCATAAGATAAATACTCCTAATGCTCCAAGTGGAATATTATGTCCTGGGAATGCATTTACTTTTGTAATATTTCCATCTTTATCTTTTGTGAATTTACCAATACGTGGTCCTAAGAATTTTGCTCCGATCAGTGCGGATAATCCACCAACCATATGAATTGCACAAGATCCTGCGAAATCATGGAATCCCATCTGAGATAACCATCCACCACCCCAGATCCAATGTGCTTCAATTGGATAGATCAGTGCAGAGATTACTGCAGAATAAATACAGTAAGATAAGAATTTTGTTCTCTCTGCCATGGCTCCGGATACGATCGTTGCTGTTGTTGCACAGAATACTAAGTTGAATACAAAACTTGACCAATCAAAATTTGCATAAGATGTAAAAATGTCAAATCCAGGGTTTCCGATCAATCCGATCATATCTTCCCCGAGTAATAAACTGAAACCGATCAGAATAAATACACAAGTACCAATACAGAAGTCCATCAGGTTTTTCATAATAATGTTTCCGGCATTCTTAGCTCTTGTAAATCCGGCTTCAACCATTGCAAATCCGGCCTGCATCCAGAATACCAATGCGGCTCCGATCAGAAACCATACCCCAAAGATCTGGGTATTTACTGCGTTCATAATTTCTTTTGTCATATCTTTGTCCTCCCATTTCGAAAGTTTTTGTTTTTTCATTCAGGAGAAACGCGCGTGTCTTTACTCAATGAATTGATTGAAGGCTTTTAGAAATCCTTCTTGATAAAAAGAAAAGGCGTTATGAAGAATGATCTGTGTCATCTCATAACGCCTTTGTTATGGTTGGAATTATAAACGCCTTATTTTTATTTGTCAATAATATTTTTAGCATTTTTATGCAAAGAATGTATCTTTTTTAGCACAATCTTAACTATTTAATTCGTTCTCAAGCATACGGTATCCAACTCCGACTTCTGTAAAAACATACTTTGGAACTGCTGGATTTTTCTCAATCTTGCGGCGGATATTTGCCATATTTACTCGCAAAATCCTATTGTTCGTATCTGCATGAGGTCCCCAGATATCTTTGATGATAGACTCATATGTAATAACCTTTCCTGCATTTTCTGCAAGAAGGGATACCAATTTATATTCAATCTGTGTAAGACGGATTTCTTCTTCTCCAAGAAAGACTCTTCGCTTATCAAAATCAATCTTTAACTGACCTGCATGATACATTGGTGTCTTCGTCTCTGCTCCCATTGGCTGTCTTCTATGTCTTAGGGCAGTACGGATCCTTGCAAGCAATTCCTGATTACCAAATGGTTTGGTGATATAGTCATCTGCTCCGGCATCCAGGGCTTTTACTTTCTCTGATTCTCTGTTCCTTGCGGAAATCACGATGATCGGAGTAACTGCCCATTTTCTGATCTCGGAGATCACATCGATTCCATCCATATCCGGTAGTCCAAGGTCTAATAAGATTACATCCGGACAGTATGATTCCGCACACTGGATCGCCTGATTTCCTGTAGTTGCTATGATTGGTTTGTAGCCATTGGTTTTTAAGATCGCTGATATAAAATTGCCGATGTTTTCTTCATCTTCAGCAATCAATACATTAAATTTTATCTCTGTCATAGTTCCTTTTCCTCCGTCAATTCTTTTTCATCCATTGGCAGACTAAAACTAAACTCTGCTCCATCCTCATAGTTTCTTGCATAGACATCACCTTGATGTGCCATAACGATTGATTTACAGATACTTAATCCGATACCCATGCCCTTACGGCTTTCATGGTCTAATGCACCTGCACAGCCGTCAAACAACTGGTCCAAGCGCTCTGGTGCGATACCATTTCCGTGATCACGGATATAGAATACAACTTTGTTACCTTCTTCTTTGATATCAAGTTCAATAGGTGCATCACTTCCGGAATGTACCCATGCATTTTCCAAAAGGTTCATAATTACCTGCTCGATCAAAGTCGGATCCATTGGAACCATTAAAAAATCTTCTGGGATCTTTACCTTTAATTCACTGTCTGGATATCGCTTCTGATAACGCTGGATTGCTTCTGCTACAACTTCTTCGAGAGGTTCCGGTACTTTCTTTACATGTGGCTGTGTGTCACTTCCATTGCTCTGGATCCTCGTGATACTAAGCAGGTTTTCCACCATGTTTAACAACCAGTTTGCATCTTCTTTGATTCCCATGACAAGCTGATCTTTGGCTTCTTCATCCAGCTGGTCTTTGGCTTCTAAATATGTCGAACTTGCCCCGATCATTCCAGTCAGCGGAGTCCTAAGATCATGTGAGATTGCTCTTAATAAATTTGAGCGCATCTTCTCCTTTTCTTTCTCAATCTGAAGCTCATTGATCTGCTTGTTATATTCATTTAATTTTGCAAGTTCTTTCTCTCTCTTGACAGCTGCTTCTTTCTCTCGGTTTAAGCTTGTTGTTGTCATATTCGTGATGATTGCGATCACTAAAATTCCAAGAAATGTCATCGGATATCCGTCAATCATGAAATTAATCTTAAAATATGGAAACGTAAATCTCCAATTAATAAAAATAACGCTTAACAGTGAAGAAACAATTCCCCATCCATATCCTTTTGTATATCTTGAGATAAAAAAAGTTGCCAATGTATAAATCATTGGCACATTAATGTTGTGAGCTGTCTGATAGAAAAAAATATGCGCAATGATGGTCGCAATGATCAGGATCGTGATCGAGATCAAAAAATCCTTCTCCCACTGCATCAAACCTTTTTCATTCTGCTCCATGTTTATTCTCCATTCGGCCGGATATTCACATCTATCTTACATTTTGAGACGTGATCAGAGTTCATACTCAGATCATAATCCACTTTAAGGTGCATCTGTTCTTCTTCTTCGATCCAGTCAATATTGCTTGTATTGACCCCCATCAAAAGACTTCCAAATGGTGTATCGTAGTAAGAGAGGTTTTCTTTTCCCTCTTCAAAGACCATATGAGAAGACTGTCCTCCTTTTCTTGTAAGTTCCACACTCTTTGGTCCGATCTTTATGACATTTTTTACGATCTCGTTATCTTCAGAAAGTTCATCGTATAAAATATAATGTTTTCCATTTCTCAGGTAATAGGCACCTGTCGTCATCATCTCGATCGGATCATTTGGATCTACATCCATCTGAAGTCCTGAAATATTAATTAATATATCTTTTGTCATCTTATCTTCACTTCCTAATAATTCTCAATATCTACCGGCTGTACCTGATCCACACGGCATGGAAGTACTTTGTCGGCAAATGATAAAAACTGATCCGCCATATCACTGACATAATATTCATACTTCGCAGTATGATCTTCTGATGCCGCCATATCTCTCTGTGCGAGCATCTGCTTTAAAGTCTTCGCAACTTCATAGGCAGGGTTTACAAGTGTGACCTTATCCCCTACAAATCGCTGGATCGGATTGATCAACAATGGATAATGCGTGCATCCAAGGATCAGAGAATCAATATCATACTGCTTAAATTCTCTTAAATATCTGGATACCATATCTTCTGTAATACGGTCATCGATCAGTCCTTCTTCTACTAGTGGAACAAATAATGGACATGCTTTTGTAACGACAGTTACAGATGGATCTAGTTTCCTTAAATATTGGCCATACTGTCCACTCTTGATCGTTGCATTTGTCCCAATGATCCCGATATTCTTATTCTTCGTCGCATTCATTGCTGCGATCGCACCTGGCTGTACCATACCGATGATCGGCACATTATAAAGTTCCTGTAAATCAGCTAAGGCGAGCGCACTCGCTGTATTACAGGCGATGACCACTGCTTTGACACCCTTACTCAACAGAAAATTGACGATCTGTCTGGAATAGCGCACGATCGTATCTTTGGACTTCGTTCCATAAGGTACACGTGCAGTATCCCCAAAATATATCATACTTTCTTCCGGGAGCTGGCGCATGATCTCTCTTGCAACAGTGAGCCCGCCAACTCCAGAATCAAACACCCCGATTGGTGCATTCATATCAAATTCCTCCTAACGATATCTTGTCATTGCCTGATCGATCAATGTATCAAGTAACTCAGGAATATCAAGTCCGCATGCTTTCCATAACATTGGATACATACTGATTGATGTGAATCCTGGCAATGTGTTGATCTCGTTAAATACAACTCTTCCTGATTCTTCTAAGAAGAAGTCAACCCTTGATAATCCAAATCCGTCAACAGCTCTAAAGATTGCTTCTGCATCTTCTTTGATCTTGCGTTTAGATTCTTCTGGCATCTCTGGATCAACAACCGTTTTAGACTCTGCATTGTTGTATTTTGCATCAAAATCATAGAATGCCGCTTCTTCGGCCGCAAGGATCTCTCCAACACATGTACTCTTCACCTGTGTTCTGTCACCTAACACCGCACATTCCACTTCTCTTCCGACAATTGTTTCCTCACAAAGGATATTACGGTCATGTTTCACTGCTTCGTATAATGCCGCTTCCAATTCTTTTCTATTCTCTGCTTTGGAAACTCCCTTAGAAGATCCTGCACAAGATGGTTTTACGAAGATCGGATATGGAATTTCCTTTTCCACACGATCCATTGCTTCTTCTAAATGTTCAAAATCGCTTTCTCTGACATGAACAAACTTTGCCTGATCGATTCCAATATGATCGACGATGATCTTTGTGTATACTTTATCCATTGAAACTGCTGATGCCAATACACCACATCCAACATATGGAATTTTAGACAATTCAAATAATCCCTGAACGGTTCCATCTTCACCATTCATCCCATGAAGAACTGGGAAGATCACATCAACTTTCTGAAGTTTATATGTACCTTCTGCAAGGATCACTAAAGAACGAGTTGTTGTATCAGGAGAAATAAATGCTTTCACTTCTCCTTCTCTCCAACTTCCATCTTCGATATCTTTAACACCATCTACTAATAACCATTTTCCTTCTTTTGTGATACCAACTAAGATCACATTATATTTTTCAGTATCCATGTTCTTGATGACTGTTGTTGCTGACAGACATGAAACATCATGTTCAGAGGAATCTCCTCCAAAGATCACTACTACATTCTTTTTCATTGATTTAAACTCCTTTATCATCATAAAAAGTATTTCATCATTATCATTTGATTATAGCACAAATTTTTCAAAAATAAATCCTTCAAAATAAGGTTCATTCTCTTTATATGCTTTTTTGTCACGAAATGTCCATCCGTAAATTGGAATCTTGTAAAATCTGCGGCAGATTTTGAGTGGAAGACAGTCTTTATATTTATAGTGATAGGCTATGAAATCTGGTTTTGTAATAAAATTTGTCAATAAATTTTTCACAATAAAATAACCGATTTTGCGAGTAAACGTCCCTTCTTCTTTTTCTTTCAAAAACTGCTCACTTAACTGCCCACGGATCACTTCTGGACGGTTTTTCTTAAACCAATACAGAGCGTACGGATGAAAACATTCTATACAATATAATCCTTTATATTGATCTAAAGCTCTTGCAACTTTCTTGCATAATTTACGGTTGCATGTTTCCATTTTTAATTCTACTAATAATGGTACTTTTCCATTAACTTCTCTTAACACTTCCACAAACCTTGGAATTCTTTCTCTCGTTCCCATCAATCGATATCTGCATAATTCACGATAAGTAAGATCAGCGATTTTTTTATTTACTCCACATGTTCTCTTAAGATCATAGTCATGGTGAACTACCATTACACCGTCTTTGGTCAGCTGAACATCTAATTCTATTCCATAGCCTAATCCCTTTGCTTTCTTGAAAGCTGTCATGGAATTTTCTGGAATTCCTTCTTCTCCATGAAATCCTCTGTGTGCATAGTATTTTACATTTAATACCGGATGTTTTCTTTTCTTTCCCGGATCGATCATCTTGATGTATACAATAATTAAGACCAATATCCATAACAGGATCATTTCTCATCCCTCTTTTCTTCTGCCATCCGCGTTAATGTTTCACATTCATTTAACTGTGGATCTTCTAATACCTGATCTAACAGCCAAGATAAAATTTGACCGATTTCTTTTCCCTGTGGAACTCCCATATCCATCAAGTCTTTCCCATTGATCTTTAGTTCTTTGATAGAAAGGCAGTTTTCCTCTTCGATGATTTCTTCGAATAATTTCTTCGTTTCTTGTAATACCTGTTCTTTCTTATCTCTCTGATAATCACTTTGTGCACTGATATCTGCTTTCTGGACCTCCATCAGTCTTGTAAACAACTCTGGAGTCAACTGGCTGACCCATCGTCTGACTGTTTTCTTATTGACTTCTTCTATAGAAGCAAATCTACGGTCATGCCATCTGACAAGAGTCGTTACCTGCTTGATCGTCTGGTTGTCAAACTTTAATCTTCGGAGAATCTTTCTTGCCATCTCTTCTCCGATCACCGGATGCATTTTAAAATGATCTTTATCTGGGCCTTCAACTCTCGCCGTTGGTTTCCCCACATCATGAAGCAGCATTGTCCACCGGTAAATATGTTCTGCTTCGATCTGTTTCATTGCTTCGATCGTATGGATTCCAACATTGTATTTGTGATGCGGATTATTCTGTGGTGTTTCCATCATAATATCAAATTCTGGGAAAATGATCTTGGTCACACCTAGTTTATATGCATTGACCAATACTTCTGGATGTGCCGATGTGATCAATTTCTCAAGTTCTACCTGAATTCTCTCAGCACTAATATCTTTTAGGAATTTTGCCTGATTTTTAATTGCTTCTTCGGTTTCTTCTTCGATCTGAAATCCTAATTGAGCCTGAAATCTTAGGGCTCTTAAAATTCTCAATGCATCTTCATCAAATCGTTTCTTTGCTTCCCCGACACAGCGGATCGTTTGATTCTTAAGATCTGTCATACCATCGTACATATCTATGATGCCTTCACTGTCATTATATGCCATCGCATTGATCGTGAAATCTCTTCGTAACAGATCTTCTCTTAATGACTTTGTAAAATGCACTTCGTTTGGTCGTCTGTGATCTTCGTATTTACCATCGACACGATAGGTTGTTACTTCGTATGGTTCATGATTCATAAGAACCGTGACTGTTCCATGTTCGATTCCTGTATCTACCGTATGATCGAAGATTTCTTTGACTTCCTGAGGTGAAGCTGATGTTGTGATATCCCAGTCACCCGGCGTTCTTCCTAGTATGGAATCTCTGACGCAGCCCCCAACGATATATGCCTCAAATCCATGTTGTTCTAATGTCTGTATTACCTTTGCTGCCTGTGCGGGCATCTTGATCTTCATCCTATCACCTCTCCTTTTCTTTGTTCTTATATCTGCTTCTCATATTTATTTACTATTCTTACAAATGTATCTCGCAAACGGAAGAATTGCCGGAAATGTATCTTCATAATCCCCGGCAATTGTCATCATTATACTCTTAATAAGCTTTTCCAAAGTAAACCATCTTCTTCGCAGGTTTTCCACAGTGAACACATACGTCACTTAAATGTTCCTGCTCAAATGGCATACATCTTGTTGTAGCTGTTGTCTCGTCTTTGATCGCTTCTTCACATTCTGTTTCTCCACACCACATTGCTTTTACGAAACCATCCTGTTTCTCGATGTGGGCTTTGAATTCATCCCAGTTTCTAGCCTCTACTGTATGTTCTTCCAGATGTTTCTTCGCTCTCTCAAGCATGTCGTTCTGCATCTGTTCTAATACTTCACCAAGTTTTGTCTCGATCTCATCTAAAGATACGATGATCTTCTCTCTTGTATCACGACGAACGATTACCGCCTGATTCTTCTCGATATCTTTTGGTCCGATCTCGATTCTTGTAGGAATTCCGCGTACTTCCTGTTCGCTGAATTTCCATCCTGGACTCTTATCAGAATCATCAACTTTTACTTTGTAAGAAGAAGCAAGTCTCTCTCTGATCTCTTCCGCTTTATCAAGCACTCCTTCTTTCTTCTGCATGATCGGTACGATCATTGTCTGTACTGGTGCGATTCTTGGTGGTAATACAAGACCTGAATCATCTCCGTGAACCATGATGATCGCTCCGATAATACGTGTAGACATTCCCCATGATGTCTGATGTACATACTGAAGTTTATTATCTTTATCTGTATACTGAATATCAAATGCTTTCGCAAATCCATCCCCAAAGTTATGGCTTGTTCCAGATTGTAATGCTTTTCCATCGTGCATTAATGCTTCAATCGTATATGTGGAATGTGCACCTGCGAATTTCTCTTTCTCTGTCTTCTGTCCTTTTACAACTGGAATTGCAAGGTACTGTTCACAGAAATCTGCATACATATTTAACATCTGTACCGTTCTTGCTTCAGCTTCTTCTTCTGTCGCATGTGCTGTATGTCCTTCCTGCCAGAAGAATTCTGAAGTTCTTAAAAATGGTCTTGTTGTCTTTTCCCAACGTACTACAGATACCCACTGGTTATATAATTTAGGTAAATCTCTGTGAGACTGGATGATCTTTGAATAGAAGTCACAGAATAATGTCTCAGATGTAGGTCTTACACAAAGACGTTCCTGTAATTCTTTATCTCCACCATGAGTTACCCATGCAACTTCTGGTGCAAATCCTTCAACGTGATCTTCTTCTTTCTTTAAAAGGCTCTCTGGAATAAACATTGGCATTGCAACATTCTCCACACCTGTTTCTTTAAATTTGGCGTCTAAAACTCTCTGGATATTCTCCCAGATCGCATATCCGTTCGGACGTAAGATCATACACCCACGAACGCTTGAATAATCTGCTAATTCTGCTTTCTTAACAACATCTGTATACCACTGTGCAAAATCATCTTCCATCGCAGTGATCGCTTCTACTAATTTCTTATCTTTTGCCATTGCAAAATGTCTCCTTTTCTATGGTTATATACACAGTTTTTGTGTACAATGATACTAAGAATAATATTACTGTAAAATGTCGGATTTTTCAAGGGGTGACGTTTTATTTAACTACACAAAAGGAGTTTTTTATGGCAAATGAAAACAAGATGGGCTATCTTCCCATCAAAAAGCTGATATTGCAGATGTCCCTTCCCCCTATGTGCTCCATGTTCCTGCAATATTCCTACAACCTTGTTGACAGCATGTTCGTGGCTAATATCAATGAAAATGCACTTGCGGCAGTTTCTCTTTCCTTCCCGATCACAACCCTTATGATCTCCCTATCCATCTGGATCGGGGTCGGTATCAACGTTTTGATCGCAGGTTATCTTGGAGAAAAAGAGCAAGATCTTGCCGATTGTGCAACAACGCTTGGACTATTGGTATCCTTAATCGTCGGTATCAGTATCAATATCCTTGCACTGTTGATCATAAAACCGTACTTTTCAGCATTTACAAATAATCCAGCTATTTTTGACTATGCGATGCAGTATATGTCCGTCTGTGCTTTTATGCAGGTTCCAAACATGGTACATATCGCCATCCAAAAGGTCTTTCAGGGGACTGGAAATATGATCACTCCTATGTGGTTTCAGATCGCAGGAGTTATCTTTAATTTTATTTTCGACCCATTACTGATCTTTGGAATCGGACCATTCCCTAAAATGGGAATCCGTGGTGCTGCACTGGCTACTGTCCTTGGATATGCTTTATCTATGGTGATTGCTTTTCTTCTGCTTGTTTTTACAAAACAGAAAGTTCGTATCAAGATCAAAGGATTCCATTTTGACTCTCATATGTTAAAGAATCTGTTTTCCTATGGATTTCCTTCATTTGTTATGAATGCTCTTGGATCTTTTATGCTGACATTTACCAATCTGTTTTTAACAGCTTATTCAGATACTGTTGTTGCCTTTTTTGGCGCTTACTTCAAAGTACAGCAGATGATCTTCATGACAGTAAACGGTTTGATTCAAGGATGTCTGCCTGTCATGAGATTTAACTACAGTTCCAAGCAGCCAGAGCGCTTAAAAGAAGCTTTTCATTTTGGCACACAGGCGGCAACTGTTATGATGATCGGTGGAACATGCCTGCTTCTGTTTTTACCAAAACAGATCTTGTTCCTGTTTGCAGCTTCTGAATCAATGATCAAAATCGGAGTCCCAGCCATGCGGATCCTGTCGATCGGTCTGGTTTTCTGTGGATTTTCTATTATGATCGCTACTTATCAGCAGGCAATTGAGAAGATCCGGTCTAGTATGTTGATCCACATCTTACGACAGGGGATTTTATTGGTGCCTTTGATGTGGCTGTTTAATCATATGTTTGGGATAAATGGGATTTGGATCTCATTTCCAGTAACAGAAATTTTAGTGTTTATTGTGGCTGTTTTATTGCAAACTGTTATTTCAAAACCACAATAAAAATTTTTAATTTCTTGTATTAAAACTCACTCTTGTGAAAATAAAAAAGGTAGCAGATTCCTTTTCCGACGAAATTGGAATCTGCTACCTTACATTTTATACTTTATACTCTATCGCATTTTTAAATATTACAGTAAAGATTTATACAATCCAATAATATCCTCAACACTTGCATCCTTAGGGTTTCCAGGTGCACATGCGTCTGCATAAGCAGATTCTGCTAAGAACTGGATATCTTCTTCTTTCACGATTTCTTTTAAGTCTGCTGGTATTCCGACATCTGCTGATAATTTTTTAACCGCATCAACGGCTGCTTTTCTGTATTCTTCCTGTGTCATATCCTCGACACTTTCTACACCCATTGCTTTTGCGATGTATTTGTATTTATCTCCTGTTGCATCTGCGTTGTATTCCATAACAGTTGGAAGTAAGATCGCATTCGCTACTCCATGAGGTGTGTCATAAACTGCACCTAAAGCATGAGCCATAGAATGTACGATTCCAAGTCCTACATTTGAAAATCCCATTCCTGCAATGTACTGTCCCATTGCCATTCCTTCTCTTCCTTCTGGTGTATTTTCAACTGCTCCTCTTAAGTTGTCAGAGATCAGTTCGATGGCTTTGATATGGAACATATCTGTCATTTCCCAAGCTGCTTTTGTTGTGTATCCTTCGATGGCATGTGTTAATGCATCCATACCTGTTGCTGCTGTTAATCCTTTTGGCATAGAAGACATCATTTCTGGGTCGATCACTGCGATTACTGGAATATCATGAGGGTCTACACATACGAATTTACGTTTCTTTTCAACGTCTGTGATAACGTAGTTGATCGTTACTTCTGCAGCTGTTCCAGCTGTTGTTGGAACTGCGATGATTGGTACGCAAGGTTTCTTAGTATCTGCAACTCCCTCTAAGCTTCTTACATCTTCAAATTCTGGGTTGTTGATGATGATTCCAACAGCTTTTGCTGTATCCATAGAAGATCCACCACCGATAGCGATCAGGTAATCAGCTCCTGCTGCCTTAAATGCTGCAACTCCTGTCTGTACGTTTTCGATCGTTGGATTTGGTTTGATCTGTGAATATACTTCATATGCAAGTCCTGCATTATCTAATACATCTGTTACCTTCTTTGTAACTCCGAATTTTACAAGATCTGGATCAGAACAAACAAATGCTTTTTTGAATCCACGTTTTGTTACTTCTGTTGCGATCTCCTGAATTGCTCCTGCTCCGTGATAAGATGTTTCATTTAATACGATACGATTTACCATTTTATACACTCCTTTTATATTGACATTTTTTTAACTATCTTCAGTATAAAATTGTTTTTTCACAAATACAAGTTACACATTTGGCAAAATGTAAAAAATGTTACACTTCATCAAAAGTGTAACATTTTGTTATCTTTATATATCTTTGAACAGATCATATAGCTTTGGAGGCATCGCATCGATCAGCTGATCTGCAAGCTGTTCCGGCGACATCTTCATCCCTGTTGTCGCCCATTCTACAGTCATGGCAATTGAACCTCGGCAATACATTCTCAATAAGAATTCTAATTCTTCTGGAATTTTATCAACTCCCTGTTTGTGAATGATATCACAATAGAATTGATAAATGCACTGATAATCATACTCCATCAGACAGTTCTGACTCTCGCTCGAAAAAGCTGCTGCGAAAAATTGTCCTTCACCTTTGATGAATTCAAATTTCTTGAGCAACCCTTCTCTTAATGTCAGACTGATACCCATCTGTTTAAACGACATCTGAGCCAATACATCAAAATACCAGTTGATCAGATCATATTTATCCTTAAAATGCCGATAAAAGGTTGGACGAGTTACATCGCACTGATCTACAATCTGTTTCACTGTAATCTTATCTACTGGCGTATGCACCAACAACTCTTTCATTGCATTTGCTAATTTATATTTCATTTTCTCTGATACGTCCATCTCGTCCCACCTTCTTTCATATGTGGTTTTATTGTACCTTATTTGACACAATTTATAAAGGCAAAAAAGGCTGTTATCTGCTTTTTTTATCTCCAAATAACAACCTTTTTTATCTATTATCAAGAAGTTTCATGCTTAATAAGAGGCATTTCCTCTTTGACCACAAAGTGCTTCGAATTCTTTTAATTTGTTTTTTGCCTGCTGAGAGACATTTCTTGGAACCTGAATCTGAACAACTGCGTATTGATCTCCCTTCTGAGATGGATTCTTCATAAGCGGCATTCCTTTTCCACGCAGTCTGATCTTAGATCCTGACTGAGTTCCTTCTTTGATCTTACAGATAACATTTCCATATAATGTCTTGATCACTGCTTCACCTCCACAAACGACTGTGCTAAATGGAACATTGATCGTTGTATACACATCATTTCCTTTTCGCTCAAATCCTTGTTTCTCACCGACTGTTACTTTCAGGAATAAATCACCTGCTTCACCGCCTCCGATTCCTGGATTTCCTTTTCCTCTTAAGCGGACACTTTTTCCTGTATCAATTCCGGCTGGTATATGAACCTGTAATGACTGCATCGCACCATTTTGATCTTGCAAATGAATGACTTTATCGCAGCCCGTAACCGCTTCATCAAAACTAATAGAGATATCTGCGTGTGCGTCGGAACCTTTCTGTCTGAAGGATCCACTTCCGAATCCACCACCTCCAAATCCATCAGAAGAGCCAAAACCTCCTTGATGGAAACTGCTTCGATGGAATCCTTTGTTGTTTCTTCCACCACCGAACATACTTCCAAAAATGTCACCAAAGATATCATCACCATCTCCACCTTCAAAGTGGAATTCCTGATATCCTCCATGAGCACCACCATAGTTTTGGTAATTCTTATAGAACTCAGATTCTGCTCCGGTTCCGTCAAAGGCAGCATGACCATATTGATCATATAATTTTCTCTTCTCTGGATCACTTAATATATTATAAGCATCGGTTGCTTCTTTGAATTTCTGTTCTGCTGTTTTATCTCCGGGATTCATATCTGGATGATATTTCTTTGCCAGTTTCCGATATGCTTTCTTGATCGTTTTTTCATCTGCAGTTTTACTGATTCCAAGAACTTCATATAAATCACGTTTTGCTGCCATTTCGTTTCACCTTCTTTTCCTTTCATTCTCAAATAGATAGAAAGATTCCCCGGGAATCTGATCATCCCGGGGAAAGTTCTTTTATCCTTCGATCGTTACGAATTTCTTTTCTTCTACTTTCTTTTCCGGAGCTTTCTTCGGAATATCCAGCATCAGAATACCATTCTCGTATTTACCGTGGATATCTTTCTCTGTGATATCTTTGCCAACATAGAAGCTTCTGCTCATGTTTCCTGCGTAACGTTCACGACGGATATATTTACCTTCTTTATCTTTCTCGTCTTTATCTAATCCTTTTGCTGCACTGATCGTTAAATATCCGTCTTTCAGTTCAGCTGTTATCTCATCTTTCTTAAATCCTGGAAGGTCGATCGCTACTTCGTAGTTTCCGTCTTTTTCCTTCACATCAGTCTTCATTAAGTTCTTTGCGTGTTTACCATACAATTCTTTATCAATATCTGGGAAAGAAAAATCCATCCAGTCGTCGTTAAATAAGTTTCCTCCAAAAATACTAGGCATCATCATCATAAGTCATCTCTCCTTTTTCTTTATAATAATGTTTGGGCGTGTCAGGGTAATTCCTGACACTTGCCTTTTATGTGAAGCATATTGAGAAGTTCTCAATATAACTTGTTGTATCTTATGGAGCCTTTGGTTCTTTGGCTTCTCTCTTAAGCCCTTCCCTCTTGCTCTAGTTGTACTATAACACCTATTATTAGCACTGTCAATAGGTGAGTGCTAATTTTTTTAAAATTTTATTTCTAACATGTTATCAAACCAACAAATCACAACCTGCAGTACTCCACAAATTTCTCCATTTCTTTTGTCATATATTTATTTGCATGATAAAACACTTGTCGATACATTGTAATATCAATATCTTTCACATCTAATTTTGCGATCTTTCCTTCTTCAATATCCTTTTCTACAACAAATAATGGGAGATAAGAAAGCCCTTTTCCTGTCTTTAGCATCTTCTTGATAAACGCGGTATCACTGCATTCAAGTACTGGCGATAATGTCTGTTTATGCAGAGCTAATTCCTGTTCTAATGCCTGTCTGTAGTTTGCATTTCGTTCTGTTAGATAAAACGGTGCATTTAAGATTTCCTCAACCTCTATATTCTTTTTCCCTGCTAACTTATAATTTGGTGCAGACACAAAGATCACAGGCTCCGCTTTTTCCATGACTTTCACCCAGTTTTTATTCCATCTTGGTGTGTCCAGAATATAAATGACATCGAGTTCATTGTGTTCCATCTTCTGGATCAGGCGTTCTGGAGAACCAATCGTGATCTGAATTCTAACTTGTGGATGTTCTTTCCGAAACCGCTGTACGATTTCCTGCAATTTGACAGTGCAGAGTGATTCAATCGTTCCGATATGTAATGGATTTTTTAACTCTGCAGTATCATTCATTGCATCTTTTGCCTTGTGCATTTCATCAATGATCTTATTTGCATGTATTAAAAATTCTTTTCCTTTCGGTGTGAGTATCACTTTTTTTCCTGTACGGTCAAATAACCGCACTCCCAATTCTGTTTCTAACTGACGGATCTGTACTGTCACGGCAGATTGCGAATAACCTAGTAATTCTGCGGTTTTTGAGAAATTCTTCACTTGTGCTATCTGCATAAATGTCTGTATCTGACGGAATTCCATTTTTTCTCCTTTGTACTATTATGAATAATTTTCAATGTTATCATTAAATCTATGAATTTGATTCATCTATACGTGGATGATACAATACAAACATAAAGACGTCAAACATTTTTTGTGCACATTAAACAAACTACGATGATATGTGATTATGCTTTTAGAGGAGTAATTAAAAATGGAAAAGAAAAAATTTAAACTTGGTCTGGTACCAAAACTCATTATTGCCATCATTATTGGTATCCTGTTTGGACAGTTCCTTCCAACTGGATTCTGCCGCTTTGTTGTAACACTGTCTGGATTCTTCAGTACCTACTTAAAATTCATCATTCCACTGATGATCCTTGCTTATGTAACCATGGGAATCGCTGATCTGTCACAGGGTGCTGGACAGCTGCTTTTAATTACCGTTGCTCTTGCTTATGGTTCAACTTTACTTGCTGGTACAGCTTCTTACCTTGTATCATCCAATCTGTTCCCACACTTTATGACTTCTGGGGCATTAGATCAGATTGCTGCGACTGCTGATGCGTCACTGAAACCTTATTTTTCACTGACGATCACACCGCTGTTTGATACATTATCTGCTGTTGTTCTTGCTTTCATTTTAGGATTATGCTTATCCACAATGAAAAGTAAAGAGATCGGAAACAGCCTTTACAACGGAATGAGCGATTTCTCAACGATCATCGATAAAGTACTGCACAAAACGATCATTCCTTTATTGCCATTATATATCTGCGGTACATTTACTGATATGACGAAATCAGGAAAAACATTTGCAATCCTTGGAATCTTATGGAAAGTATTCCTTGTAGTGATCATCATGCACTTTGTATGTATCACGATCCAGTTTATAATTGCAGGTTCTGTCAGCAAAAAGAATCCTCTCTCTCTTATTAAAAATCAGGTTCCTGGTTATACTACAGCTTTAGGAACTCAGTCTTCTGCTGCTACAATTCCTGTCAATCTGGAATGTGCAAAGAATGACGGTGTCAGTGCTCAGATCCGTAACTTTGTAGTGCCTCTTTGTGCCAATATCCACATGGCAGGTTCTATGATCACGATCACAGCATGTGCAACTGCTGTATGTTTGATGAATCAGTTACCGATCAGCCTTGCAACTGTTATTCCATTTATTATGACACTTGGTGTTGCAATGGTCGCTTCTCCTGGAGCTCCAGGTGGATCTATCATGACTGCATTGCCTTTCCTTTACATGGTATTTGGTACAACAGCAGGAGATACAAACGGACCGATCTGTGCTTTAATGGTCGCACTTTATATCACACAGGATTCTTTCGGAACTGCATGTAACATTTCCGGAGATAATGCGATCGGAATCGTTGTAGATTCTATTTACAAGAAATTTATTTTAAAAGAAGATACAGTGGAGGCTTAATTTATGTCTTTTATCAGTGCATTTGATGTTATGGGGCCAAATATGATTGGTCCCTCAAGCTCCCACACAGCCGGAGCTGCAAGGATCGCATTTCTCGCAAGAAAAATGTTAAATGGTACACTGAAAAAAGTTCAGTTTACACTCTATGGATCTTTTGCAAAAACTTATCATGGACACGGAACGGATCGTGCCTTATTAGGTGGAATCATGGGATTTGGAACCGATGATATGAGAATCCGTGATTCTTTCGAGATTGCAAAAGACATTGGACTTGATTTCTCTTTTGTACCAAATGAAATAGAAACTGATGTCCATCCAAATACAGTGGATATCTTAATGGCAAATGAAAACGGAGATCACATCATGATCCGTGGGGAATCTTTAGGTGGTGGAAAAGCCAGAATCTGCCGTATCAATGATGTAGAAGTTGATTTTACTGGGGAATACAGTACCTTGATCGTGATCCAGAAAGATAAACCTGGCGTTGTTACTTATATCACAAAATGTCTGAGTGATCAGGATGTTAATATCGCTTTTATGCGTCTTTTCAGAGAATCTAAAGGAAATACAGCTTATTCTATCGTTGAATCCGATGGTCTTCTTCCTGAAAACATCGCAGAGGAGATTAGGAAAAGCCCAAATGTCTCAGATGTTATGATCATTCAGCTGTAGAAAGGAGACTGAAATATTATGGATTTTAAAAACGCAAATGAATTGCTTGATTTATGTAAAAAACATAATCTTCCAATCTCCGAAGTGATGAGACAGCGTGAGATCGTAGAAGGGGAAAAAGAAGCTGATACGGTTCATGATGCAATGGCAAGAGTTCTTGAGATCATGAAAAATGCTGCTTTTACTCCGATCAAAGAACCAGTTCGTTCCATGGGTGGACTGATCGGTGGCGAGGCAAAGAAGATTGCTTCCCGGTATCATTCTGGAATTGGAATCTGTGGTGATCTGTTAGAAAAAAGTATGATCTATGCGATGGCAACTCTTGAGACGAATGCATCCATGGGGTTGATCGTAGCATCCCCAACCGCAGGGTCTGCCGGAATCGTTCCTGGACTTTTACTTGGGCTTCAGGAAGTTCATAAATTAGATGATGAACAGATCATTCAGGCACTGTTTAATGCCAGTGCGATCGGATATCTTGCTATGAGAAATGCAACGGTTGCAGGTGCTGTCGGCGGATGTCAGGCGGAAGTCGGTGTTGCTTCTGCGATGGCTGCTTCTGCCACTGTCGAACTGCTTGGCGGTAATCCAGAACAATGTCTTGGAGCTGCCTCTACCGTTTTAATGAATATGTTAGGTCTTGTTTGTGACCCCGTTGGTGGGTTAGTGGAATATCCATGCCAGAACCGTAATGCCGCAGGTGTTGCAAATGCGATCATCGCAGCTGAGATTTCTTTATCTGGAATCCATCAGCTCATCCCGTTTGACGAAATGTTAAACGCAATGTATATCGTTGGTAAACGACTGCCAGCTGAACTAAGAGAAACCGCCCAGGGAGGCTGCGCTGCAACTCCTTCTGCATGTGCTGCATGCGGAGGTTGTGCGTAAAAATTCCTTCAGAACACGTTTTTAAATAGTAGGTAATAAATCAATCTCTTTTTTGCCTCTTTTGGGCGTTTTCATATATTGGAATCTAAAAGAGTGTCTGCATCACTTAATGATGCAGACACTCTTTATTTACTATATCTTAAGCATCCGATATCCAATACCTATATGTGTCTGTATATACTGCATGCCATCTTTATCTGGCTGTAATTTCTTCCGTAATGTTGCCATAAACACTCTAAGTGATGCAACATCATTTTCCAGTGAACTGCCCCAGATCTGTTGCGTAATATAAGTGTGAGTCAATACTTTTCCAACATTATGAGACAGCAAACATAATAATTTATATTCGATTGGTGTTAAATGCAGTTCTTTATCTTTTAAATATGTAGATCCTGCTGTATAGTCGATCTTTAACTCTCCATTTACAAAGACTGCTTGTTCTTGTTCCTCGCCTGACTGGATCAATGCTAATCGGCGCTGTGTAACCCTGATCCTTGCAAGCAATTCATCAACTGAAAATGGTTTTGTGATATAATCATCTGCTCCTGCATCCAGTGCTTCTATTTTATCTACATCTTCACTTCTTGCACTGATAACGATAATTGGTACGTTAGACCATGTTCTTACTTTTTTGATCACATCCACACCTTCCATATCAGGCAATCCAAGATCTAATAAAATGATCTCTGGTTTATGAGAAGATGCCTCTAAAATAGCTGAACTTCCATTTTCTGCTGTAATATATTTATAATCATGTGTTTTTAATGTTGTCACGATCAGATTACGGATCGGCCGGTCATCCTCCACGACTAAAATTAATGCTTTATTCATTTAATGTAACCTCACTTAATGGCAGTGTGAAAGAAAAAATACAACCATGTGGTGTATTGTCCTCCAACACCAGTTTCCCGTTATGCACCTCTATGATCGAACGGCAAAGTGCCAAACCTAAACCAAGACTTCGATGGCTGTCTGCGATCGTATTTTTCCCTGTATAAAACATTTCAAATATATGCGGCTTCATTTCATCACAGATCCCAGGGCCGTTATCTTCTACTTGAATCTTTGCTTTTCCATTTTCATTCATGGCACAAATGCGGATTGTAGATCCTTTCGGTGTATATTTAATTGCATTATCGACCAGATTGATCAACACTTGCAGGATCAGCCGCACATCCATATGTGCAAGTATCAATTCATCGCATTCTGTAACGATCTGATACTCTTCATGTTTCCTGCTGATATGCCGTAATGATTCCGCGATCACCTCATCTAATAATTGATCTGTAAATTTCAGTTTTAATCTTCCATCATTTAATCTTGTGATCGATAATAAATTTTCAACGATATTGATCAGCCATTCTGAATCATCATAAATATCTGTATAAATCTGATGTTTTGTTATATCATCAAGACGTTCTCCACTATTTAACAGCATGTCTGCATTCCCAGAAATGGAACAAAGTGGTGTCCTTAGATCATGTGAAATCGCACGAAGCAGATCTGCTCTTAACTGTTCATTTTTGGCAAGAACGGAGATTTTTTCTTTCTCCATGATATTCTTTTTATTTTCCATGGCAAGTGCACATTCATTGATCACAGAAAGTAAGATACTATATTCGAAGGAATCTAATGTATATTCGTCAACTGGTATTGCGATCACACCATACACATTATCCTCAATACAAATGGCAAGGTATAGACACTGTGCATCTTTAAAACGTTCGGTCGTTGCTCCAGCACGCTGCTTGTTTTCATACACCCATTTTGCGATCTCCTGCTCCCTGCTTGTCAATAAATCTTCTATCTGTTCTTTCTTTTTATTCGAAAATATATGTGGTGCTGACAATTCATCGCCTTCCACAACATATGCTACAATACTGCGGTCTAATAATTTGATAAGCTGTGTACATGTAATACTTAAAATATCCGTATCGTTTTTTGCTTTTTGAAGTAACCGGTCTGTGTCAAATAAAATCTGTGTACGAAATGCAGATTGTGCTGAAAGCCTTGCATGTGTTTTTAATTTTGCTGCAAGTGTTCCAGTAATGACAGAAGATATTAACATGATCACAAAAGTTACCGGATATCCAACTGCATATGTCTGAAATGACATTCTTGGTTCCGTAAGGAAAAAGCAGAACAAAAATACACTTAAGACAGAACCTCCAATGCTGTATAAATATCCATCTGTAAGGATTGACGTTAATAAAACACCCAAAATATAAATTGTAACGATGTTTGTATCTGTAAATTGAAGTTTCTGGATGAATAGACCGATCAACGTACAAACTGCAAATATAAATAATGTCAATAAACTGTCTTTCATCGTAGGCTTTCCTACATAAACCGCTCCATGCGGTTTTCGATAATTATCTAAGTTCATCGCATCTGGAATAATGTGGATATCAATATCAGGAACAGCCTCGATCAACTTCTCTGTTAATGTCTGTTTGCTGAAAAAGTGATTTCTCTTTGCACTGCTTTGTCCGATCACGATTTTTGTGACATTTGATAAATGTGCATATTCCGCGATCTGTACCGGAACATTTTCCCCATGTGTCATTACGATTTCCGCACCAGATTCCTTTGCAAATTGTACATGAGCTTCCAGTCTTCTTTTGTCCGATTCTCTTTCTCTTTTTCCTGTCTGTACATACAATGCCGTAAAACGTGCCCGCATATCTCTTGCCATTTTTGCTGCTGTACGTATGATCTTTTCATTCGATGGTGAAGAAGAAAGACAAACAAGAATGTGTTCGTTTTCTTTGTTCAGCTCTACAAATTCTCCTGTGCTCATCTTGGCCCCCTTTCCTTATCGGATGCATTATATCACGATCGTCAATAATAATCCATAAACACATCAATCATCGTCATCATCTTGCTCCCTGTCAATTACTTTCCGATTTTCTCCAAGAAAATAATTTACTTTTTTCAAAAAGAATAACACAAATGCAAACATCAGTATTACCGCCAATGCTAAAATGAAATCTGACATAAGCTCTCACCTCTTTTTCATGACATCAGATACAAAAACACTTTTTGATCGCTTTATATTCTCCTAATACCAATAATGTAACATCTTCCTTAAAACAGGTATCCGCAGATATCGCCATACTTACTTTTCCATCATCTTTTACTGCCATAATGTTAATATCATATTTTTTTCTAATATCAAGTTTTCCCACTGTCTTTCCGATCCATTCCTTCGGAACCTCTACCTCAAAGATCGCATGTGAGGCATCGACTTCCATATAATCAAGAATATGATCATCGGTATAACGGATCGTTGCCCATTTTGCCACCATTTTTTCTGGATAGACTACCTTATCGGCTCCATTTCGTAAGAGGAATTTTTCCTGTACATCTCGTTCAGCTCTGGAAATAACCATTTTGCCTCCAAGTTCTTTTAACAGACAGGTGGTTTCCAACGAATTTTGAAAATTCCCACCGATCGTAACAAAACAGATATCATAATTTGCAATCCCCAGAGATTTTAAAAATTCCTCATTCGTACTGTCCCCGATCTGTGCATTCGTAACATATGGAAGTGCATCATTCACTCTTTCCTCATCCAGATCAACTGCCATGATCTCATGTCCAAGCTGACTTGACTGTATCGCTATATGTTTTCCAAAACGTCCAAGTCCGATCAATAAAATATTCTTCATCATCAATTCCCTCTTTCTTTTATCCCACTATAATCTTATCAAGTGGTAGTTTTGCTTTTCGTTTATTTTTATCTGAAAATACTGCATAGATCAGCGTCAAACCGCCAACACGTCCCAGATACATCAGTATGATCAAAATGATCTGTGACAGAATATGAAGTTTTGGTGTGATCCCTAATGTCAAACCTACGGTTCCAACTGCAGATGCTGCTTCAAACAGACAGCTTGAAAGCGGCAGTCCCTCATACACACTGATCGTCATTCCGCCTGCAAAAAATAAGATAAAATACATCATTGCGATCGTTGCTGCATTTTTTATCACACCAACATCGATTCTTCTTCCAAATGCTGTCACATCATCACGACTTTGAAAAGTAGCCAGTACATTTAAAAGTAACAGAGCGAATGTTGTTGTTTTCATACCTCCTGCTGTAGAACTTGGTGAACCTCCGATCAACATCAATAAAATCATCATTGCCTTTGATGCTCCTGTCAGCATCGAAAGATCTGTCGTATTAAATCCTGCTGTTCTCGGTGTCACAGCTTGGAACAATGATGCAAGCAGCCGGTGAGTCCCTGATAGATTCCCATAATCTTGAAAGAAAAAGAAAACAGCTGGTAACAAGATCAAACATAATGTTGTGGTTAGAATAATCTTGCTCTGCATATGGTAACGTTTGAACCGAAATTTATGAAGATAAATGTCTTCCCATGTAAAAAATCCAATTCCACCAATGATGATCAGTAACATGATCACAATGTTGATCCCTGGATTTACCGCATATGATGTCAATGATACAAATGGATGCCCTTTTGTTCCAAGAAGATCAAATCCTGCATTACAAAAGGCTGATACAGAATGAAAGATCGCCATCCAGATTCCCCGTAATCCAAAATCATGACAGAAAACAGGCATCATAAATAACGCACCGATCAATTCGATCAATAAAGTTCCTTTTAAAATAAAACTCATCAATCGAACGATACCCCCTACTTTCGGTGCAGAGATCGCATTTTGCATCGTACTTCGCTGCAGGATCGATATTTTTCTTCCTGATAATATAAATACCGCTGTTGCTGTTGTTATAACTCCCAGACCTCCGATCTGTATCAGGAACATGATCACTGTCTGTCCAAAAGCGGACCAGTAACTTCCAGTATCCAGAACTGCAAGCCCTGTCACACATACTGCAGAAGTTGACGTAAATAATGCTTTATGAAATGGTGTTATGATTCCTTGAACCGATGAAATTGGCAGCATCAGGATCAATGCTCCAAAAAGGATCACTCCTGCGAACCCTAATATGATCACCTGAAATGATGTTAAATGTCTTTTTTTATGAATCTTCCATGGCATATATGATCTTACCTCTTTTTCAAATTATTTTATGACTTTTTGATCTTATCATCATTATATCTTTTATGATAAAAAGATAGTGTAAGGATATGTTCTCTTGTATTAAGATTGTATAAAGAAAAAAGTCTTCATCGAAATTTCCTATGAAAAAACACCGCTTTATGCGATGATATTGAAAATTTATTAAACTGTAAAATATAAAATCCATGAGAACACGATTTTTTAGTTCGTTGTTCTCATGGATTTTATTGTTTTTTATTTTTTCAAGTATTCCTCTATTTTACACACGTGTTCTTTTGTTTTCTTATCATAATTAATACCTACTAACAGCATATTATTCTGATATTCTTCCAAACTCTCAAAATATTTCTTCTCTTTCATCTGCTTGATCGCACTTTCCGCACTCTTATCCCATTTCAATTCAACTACCAATGCCGGTTTCTCTGCAAATTGTTTTTTCGGAATAAAGACCAAATCTGCAAATCCTTTTCCACCTGCCAGTTCTCTGTGAATGGTATAAAAATTCCTTGCTGCATATAATGCGAGTGAAATCGTATAACTCAATGCATTTTCATCATTATACTGGATATGTGATGTCTCAAAATGTGCCTGTTCAATGGCTTTCGATACCTGTTCTTCTCTGCCTTGCCAGATTGCATTTAATGTATCTGCAGAATCTTTTAGTGCTTTTGAAACAGATCCCCAGTCTGATACTGAAACTGTATTTACATATTCTGCCCGAATTTCACTATTTGGTATCTTGACTGTTTTTGTTTTATCATCATATGCAAGATATCCAAGATGGATCAATAATGTCAGTACATCATCTTCTGTACGAAACGTTGCCATATCATTCGTAAAACTTTCGGTATTCACCGCCACGCTTTCTCCAGCGATCATACTTAAAACATCATCTTTTAGATGCTCAAAATTCATATCAATATACATCTGTAATGCTTCAAAAGTCTCTGTCTGATTCCAGTAATTTGATATCTTTCGAAATCTCATACTATTTACAACCGATCTTGGACTATACACAGACAGTACTCCGTCAAATGAATATCCATCATACCAGTTCTTAACTTCTTCCATATCCATTCCGTATTGTTCACAGAGCTTTTTGACTTCTTGTTCTGTAAACCCGACATAACATGCTAAAGGTCCCGGGGCGATCATGGAAAATTCATCAAACATATTCAGTGCCGAATGTGTTCCATATTTCTTAATCGGTAAAATTCCTGTCATGTAAGATAGATAAATACATGCCTTATCTTTTAATAAGTCCCGTAGAAAATCTAAATATTTTTCCTGTGCTTCTTTATCTTGTTTATATTCCCTAAAAATGCAATCCCATTCATCAATGATCACAACAAATGGGTACTGCATTTGTGCATAAATATCCTGCATACACTCAATCAAATCTGTATCGTCAAAATAATCAACTTCTGGATATTCCATTTTCAAATCTCTGATCACAAGCTTCTTCACACGATCGATCAATTCTTCTACATTATGACTTCGACTTAGAAATTCCTGCATATTTAAGAATATGGTATTATATTGATTCAGATATTTTTCAAAATCTTTATCTTTTGCAATTTCAAACTTTCCAAATAATTCTTTTGAATTACAACCGCGGCTGTAATAAGCTGTCAGCATATTCGCAGCCATTGACTTCCCAAATCTTCTTGGACGGCTGACACAGACATAGTTTTGTGCTGTATCTAGTACGGAATTCGTATATTTTATCATCCCTGTCTTATCTACATAAATTTCAGACTGAATCATTCTTCTGAACTTTTCATTCCCTGGATTTAGATAATTTCCCATACGATCACCTCCTTGAATCAATTTTCTATAATATGAAAAAACTTCGTGCTCTTATCTATATTGATTATGATAGCACGAAATTTTAGTCGTCTCAACTTATATTGATTACATGAAATGAAAAAACACCTGCTCATAACATACATAAAATATACGTTACGATCAAGTGTCTTTTCATACAGTGATTATATATAGAATTTCTTCTATCCTAGTTGTTTACTGCAACATGTTTTGCCTGATCTGAATTGTAAACTTCTTCATCAACCAGACCTTCAGTTGCTGCTGTGATAACGGCTGCTGTTGCTGCTCCTGTTACATTTGTCATTGTTCTTGCCATGTCAACGATCGTTGAGATTGGTGCAAATACGACAACTAATTCGATTGGTAAGCCAAGTGCTGCAAATACAGCTGTTGATGTGATCGTCGCTGTTCCTGGAACCCCGACTGTTCCAACAGATACTACTAATGTGATCAGGATCAGAAATGCATACTGTGCAATTCCGTAATGATATCCTAACATATGAACACTAAATACCGCTGTTAATGCTGGCCAGATTCCTGCACATGCTGGCATTCCAACATTGGCTCCAAGACCTGCCGTAAATGATGCTACATCTCCATCAACTCCAAGTGCTTCTTTTAACTGTCTTAATGTAACCGGGATCGTACCAACACTGCTCTGTGTCGTAAATGCTACATACTGAGCTGGTGCGATTCCTTTAAAGAATTTAACAGGACTTAATTTTGCTACAAATTTAATTAATAATCCTTCTACTCCAAATGCCTGAACTGCACATAAGATATAAGATAATACTAATGTACTTAATAATGGCAGCAATTCCGTGACACTGCTTCTTCCAACGGCTCTTGCCAAGAAAGATAATACTGCATATGGTGTAAATCCAATGATCCAGTCAATTGCCTGTCCGATCACCTGATTCCCTGCATCAATAAATGCTTTAAATGGTTTTACGGATTCATTTTCTTTGGAAATTGCATTGTAAGATAATGCAATGATAATTGCAAATACGACGATCGGAATGATCTGTCCTTCACTCCAGTTTGTTGCGAAGTTGCTTGGGAATAAGTTTACGATCGTATCAACAACAGATGGAACTTCAACTTTCTGATATCCATCAGCTACTTTGTAAGCAAATCCATCACCAACTTTTAAGATGACTGCTGCGATCACTGTAATCGTACTTGCGATCGCTGTATTTAAGATCAGATAAAAGATTGACTTTCCACCGATTTTCTTTAAATGAATGGATTCGCTTAGATTTGTGATACTTGCGATGATACTAAATAACAGCATTGGTACAACAAGTGCTGTCAATACATTGGTATAGATCCGTCCGAAAATCTCAACATATGTAAAATGATTTCCAAATCCCAGACCAACTGCGATTCCAAAGACCGTTCCTAACAATGTTAAAAGTCCGAAGTCTACGCCTTTCTTATAATCTAAATAATAGATAACCGCAAACAAAACAATTGTAACTGCTAGTGCGGCAAAATCTACTGTGTTAATGCTCATTTTGTTACACATCCTCTCTTATAGTTTTTCTTTTTTCATAGTTTTCCAGTAGGAATTATTCGTATAATATCATTTCCTAGTAATACTGTCAAGAATATTTGATGCTTCTTTTTTTATACAATTTTGATTTGTTGATAGTGTTGCATGTATGGGTCAGAAAGAAGATAAGAAGAAATATTTATAAGAAAAAAGGGATGACACTCCGCATTTTTGAAAGCTTTTTTTACAAATCGCTGATTTGTTGGAATGTTTATGAAGCATAATAACATTACTTTCTGTCTGAAAATTTCCTATTTTACAACCAATGCTGTTCTCCATACACACCCACTTAAATTTTCAATCTTGTGAATTGTCCACTCTATAGACTTTAGGTATATGATAAAAAATAAATAAACGATCGGAAGAGCAGCATTAGAATTTTGCCACGTTTTTTACGGATTCGCAGCCGGCTTGGTGCGTTGTTTGAGCCTCAAAGAGTTCTGTTTTCAATACCCTTGAAGGCGAGTTACGCAAGGAAAGCCGGCGGATCAGCGATCTGTAAAAAACGTGAGGAAAATTCTCTAGCTGCTCTTCCGATCGTTTATTTATTTTTTATCATATACTCAAAATCTACAGTTGGCCAATCACAAATTTAAGATAATTCCAACTTACCAGTATATAATTGATAGTAGGTTCCTTTATTCTTAATAAGATCTTCATGATCTCCACGTTCAATGATCTTACCATGTTCAAGTACAATGATCGCATCACTATTTCGGATCGTAGATAGTCGATGGGCAATTACAAATACAGTTCTACCTTTCATCAGGTTATCCATTCCTCGTTGTACAATGCTTTCTGTTCTTGTATCAATACTTGATGTTGCTTCATCTAAGATCAGTACTGGTGGGTTGGCTACGGCTGCTCTGGCAATGGATAGTAACTGTCTCTGTCCTTGAGATAATCCTTCTCCGTCTCCGCTGATCACAGTGTCGTAACCATCTGGAAGCATTTTGATGAACTGGTCTGCGTGTGCTAATTTGGCTGCTTCGTAGACCTGTTCGTCGGTTGCCGCTAAATTTCCGTAGCGGATATTGTCTTTGATCGTTCCTGTAAACAGGTGTGTATCCTGTAATACAATTCCTAAGGAACGTCTTAAGTCGTCTTTTTTGATCTTCTTGATGTTGATTCCGTCGTAACGAATCTTACCATCCTGAATGTCATAGAAGCGGTTGATCAGGTTTGTGATCGTTGTTTTTCCGGCTCCTGTGGATCCTACAAATGCTAGCTTCTGTCCTGGTTTTGCGAACAGACTAATGTCATGAAGGATGGTTTTATCTTCGTTGTAACCAAACGTTACATCTTCAAATCTTACATCTCCAGTTAATTCTGTATATGTTACAGACCCATCTGCAGAGTGTGGATGTTTCCATGCCCACATTCCTGTTCTTTCTTCACATTCGATAATGTTTCCATTTTCATCTTTCTTCGCATTTACTAATCTTACATATCCCTCATCTGTCTCAGGTTCTTCATCGATCAGGGCAAAGATCCTTTCTGCACCTGCAAGTGCCATTACAATAGAGTTAAACTGCTGTGCGACCTGCATAAATGGCTGTGTGAAACTCTTTGTAAACTGAAGGTATGATGCCATGACACCTAATGTGATCCCTCCAATACCTTCAATAGCTAACACACCACCTAATACCGCTGTTAATACAAATTGAAGGTTTCCGATATTACCTATAACTGGACCCATGATATTTGCATATTTGTTGGCATTTGCAGCACTTTCAAACAGAGATTCGTTTAACTTGTCAAATTCTTCTTCTGATTTACGTTCGTGGTTAAAGACTTTGACAACTCTCTGTCCATTCATTCTCTCTTCGATAAATCCTGTCACATCGGCTAATGATTTTTGCTGGCGGATAAAGTATTTTCCGCTGTTTCCACCAATCGCTTTTGTCACCGTGATCATGATTCCGATAACAACAACTGCAAGAATCGTTAAAATCGGACTTAATACTAACATAGAAATAAATGTTACAATGATCGTGAAAAATGACATCAATGCCTGAGGAATTGCCTGGCTGATCATCTGTCTTAATGTGTCCGTATCATTTGTGTATAAACTCATAATCGAACCATTTGTATTCTGGTCGAAATAACGGATCGGTAATGTCTGCATATGTTCAAACATATCGTCTCTGACACGTTTTAGGACTCCTTGTCCGATAAATACCATCATCCTTGTATAAATAAATGTTGCAATGACACCTGCTGCAAAGATGCATCCAAGGACAATCATTGCGTGGTAAAAATTTGTGAAATCTGGATTGCTCTGTCCAACCAAAGGCAGGATGAAGTCATCGAGCATAAATTTCAATGATAAAGATACAGATACAGAAGCTGCTGCACTGATGAAAATGCAGACAAACACGAGAATAAACTGTAATTTATAAGTATCTGTTACATATTTTAAAAGACGTTTTGCTGTCTTCGCCGTATTTTTGTTGATCGTCTTTTCTGATCTTTTACTCATCGTCTTCTCCCCCTTTCACCTGTGATTCATAGACTTCTCTGTAAATATCATTTGTCTTTAATAATTCTTCGGATGTTCCAACACCCATGATCTTTCCATCATCTAATACGATGATCTGGTCTGCATCTTCGATGGAAGATACTCTCTGTGCGATGATGATCTTTGTTGTATTCGGAATTTCTTCACGGAATGCCTTACGGATCAATGCATCTGTCTTTGTATCAACCGCACTTGTGGAATCATCTAAGATCAAGATCTTTGGTTTCTTTAATAACGCTCTTGCGATACACAATCTCTGTTTCTGTCCACCAGAAACATTGTTTCCACCCTGTACGATCTGTGTATTGTATCCAGCTGGAAATTCATTTACAAACCCGTCTGCCTGTGCTAATTTACACATTCTCTGAACTTCTTCATCGGATGCATTTTCATCTCCCCAACGGATATTATCGTAAATTGTTCCTGTAAATAATACATTCTTCTGGAGTACCATGGATACCTGGTCTCTTAATGCTTCTAAGTTGTAATCACGGACATCAATGCCGCCGACTTTGACACATCCTTCTGTAACATCGTAAAGTCTTGGGATCAACTGTACTAATGTAGATTTTGCACTACCTGTTCCACCGATGATTCCAATCGTCTGTCCGGATCTGATATGAAGATCAACATCTTTTAAGGAAAGATTTCCACCTTCTCCTGCATAACTGAAGTTTACATGATCAAAGATGATCTCTCCGTCTTTCACTTCTGTTACTGCATCTGCTTTATCCTGCATTTCTGGTACTTCTTTCAAAACTTCTGTAATACGGTCTGTAGATGCTTCTGCGATCATGATCATTACGAATACGAAGGTTACCATCATCAGAGAACCAATGATCTGTAATGCGTATACGATGATACTTGTTAATTCTCCAGTTCCCATTGTTCCATGGATGATCCCTGTTCCACCAATCGCTACAAGCAGAAGTATAACAACATACATTGTAAACTGCATAACTGGTGAGTTCCATGCAACGATCTTTTCTGCTTTTGTAAACAGTGTATATACATACTTGGAAATTCCGTGGAATTTATCGATTTCATAATCTTCACGTACAAATGCTTTTACCACACGGGATGCGTTTACATTTTCCTGTACGGAATTATTTAAGATATCATATTCATCAAATACTTTGATAAAGTGTGGATGTGCTTTTTTCGCAATAAAGATCAATGTTCCTCCTAGTAATGGAATCACGATCAAAAATAATAATGCTACTTTCACACTGTACTTTAATGTCATTACCCATGATAAAACGATCATGATCGGCGCTCTGGCAAGTAGTCGAATACTCATCATATAGGCCATCTGGATATTTGTAATATCTGTTGTCATACGTGTGACAAGTCCTGATGTTGCAAAGTGGTCGATATTCTTAAATGAGAACTCCTGCACTTTGTAGAATATATCGTGTCTTAAGTTCTTTGCATATCCGGCACCTGCAACGGCTGCCATATTTCCAGCTGAAATCCCGAAAAACAGGGATAACATTGCCATAACAACTAGGATCACTCCTCGCTGGATAATATAATGTAAATCTCCGCTTGTCATTCCGATATCAATGATATTTGCCATCTCCATCGGAATCAAAACTTCCATCAGTACCTCAAGAATTACCAGGATTGGAGCAAGTATGGATTGTTTTTTGTATTCTCGAACTGATTTTAATAGGGTCTTATTCATCTTTCTTTCCTTCCTCCTTGTGTTTTTCTATAAGATTTTGTAATACCTGATATAAAACATGTTTGCATGTTATGACATCTTCCTCAGGAATGCCTTTTTCCATTCTTTTTTCACTAAGCTTAATATCTTCCAAGATTGCCTGTCTTAATCCTTCGGCTTTCTCTGTTGGTACCAGCCGCTTCTTTCTAGCATCTCCTTTGACACTTTCTCTTGTCAGATATCCATTCTTCTCCATCAACTGTACATATCCTGTCACAGTTGATTTGCGGATCTGAAATTCTTCTTCAATGTCTTTTTGATAAAGATCTTTATGCATTGTTTCTAATAAAATAAACTTTAAAATATGTTTCTGCATGATGGTAAGATCAGCCTTGATCACTTTATCAATTGGCTGATTCCTCTTCATCTCATGTGATAACATATGGATCAGTTTTCCCATGTGCATGTTATTGATCTTATCATTTATATCCTGCATTCACTCATCCCTTTCTTTTCAAAATGGTTAGCTTCCTAACTTTTTAGTATTATACAGAGAATAAAAATGAATGTCAATCGTTATTTTATTATCTCTATTATCGTTAACCAAATCTACTCACTATGTTGACAATTGTTTTTTTCCATGCTAAAGTTCAGATTAATAAGATATTTCGAATTTAAATAAAGGAAGGTATATATTATATGAATTCAGAACAAAATTTAACCCGTGAAGAAGCCATCGCGATCTTAAATACACCTGATGAACAATTAAATGAACTGATCGAACGTGCCGGAGCACTTCGTAAAAAATATAAAGGGAATCATGTAAGCATTCATCTTTTAACAAATGCCAGAAGCGGAAACTGCTCCCAGAACTGTGCTTACTGCGCACAATCCTGTCGTTCCCATGCAGATATTGAAAAATATAAATGGGTCGATGATGAAAAATTATATGGAGATAACACATTTGTCCATGATCATAAACTTTCCCGTCATTGTATCGGATTAAGCGGTATGAAATTCAGCGATGATGAGATTGAAGAACTTGCTTCTAAAATTCGTAAGATGAAAGAAGAGGGTACACATTTATGCTGCTCTATCGGATTTTTAACAAAGAAACAGGCCTTAATGTTAAAAGAAGCTGGATTAGACCGTATCAACCATAACTTAAATACAAGCCGTTCCAATTATCCAAATATCTGCACAACACATACATACGAACAGCGTGTAAACAACATTCATATGTTACAGGACCTTGGATTTGAAATCTGCAGCGGTGGTATCATTGGTATGGGTGAGAGTAAGGAAGATGTTGTTGATATGTTATTGGATCTGAAAGAAATCAATCCAGAAGCACTTCCGATCAACTTCTTAATTCCGATCAAAGGAACACCTCTGCAGGATAGAGATACTTCAAATTTGACACCAGAATACTGCCTGAAAGTATTATGTCTGGCAAGATTACTGGTTCCAACATCTGATATCCGCTGTGCCGCTGGACGTGAAATTTATTTTAAAGGAAGGGAAAAGGAATTATTGACCGTTGTAAATTCTATCTTTGCTTCAGGATATCTGACTGCAGATGGACAGGGAATTCAAGATACGATCAAGACGATCACGGATGCTGGATTTACATGCGAAGTAGAATCTGATTAAATTGTGATGGAATAGCTTAAATTATTGATGGAATATTATAAAAAGAGATCATGTGTCTGCAACCCACTTGCGTTCGGACTCTCACGTAGCTGTACTAAGCTCCTGAATGGTCATTCGACCATCCACTCGCTAAGTGCAGACGTGTTCGTACGGTTGCTGACACATGATCTCTTTTTATAATATTCAAATAATTTACGTTATTCAAACCACCACACAGTGTGTATGTTAAATGGTATTGATTTTAAATTTTTGCATTCTCTAACTGAAAATGAAAGTGTTTAAACAACACCGATTTGTACTATGCGTTCTTTACATAAACACCGTTTTCTTTCACAAATCCCATTTTTTCAAGATAACTTTTATGTCCTTCTGTCGCTTTCTTACAGATAAATTTCTTATATCCCTCTTCTGCTAATTTCGCATAAAGGAAACGTCCTGCGGAACAGTCTCTATAGGTTGGTGTTGTGTAGTCAAAGCTGATCTCTAACGCATCTCCTTCTTTCTTTCCCGCTAATACTCCGGCTGGAACCCCCTCGCAGCAGACTGTATATATTGTATCTGCTGCTGAAAGCTCCAAGGTGTTCTCTAAGAAGTATTTTTTCATATCTTCTTTATAGTGTTTTATAAAATATGTTAAGTAGGAATCTTCTTTGTCCCCACGAATCATATCATAGTGATTTCCATCTGCTTTACTTAACTTGATCAGATTATAAATATTGATCACCACAAGGCTGGCATTGACCACCGCCAATGGGTAGGAATGTCCGATCATTGCATAGACTGCAGATATAGAGCTACCAACCGTATTGATCACTCTTAGTTTTACTACGGATGTCATCAGCATAGAAATGATAACAAAAATGCATCCGATATATCCAAAAATCTCAATCATTAATGCTGTACTCATTTTTTAATTCCTCATTTTCTGAAATTAGTATCCTGCACCATTGTCTGTATTTTTCATGATCTTGATCAAACGGCTTGTTCCTAAACGGCTCGCTCCAAGACTAATGAATTTTTCTGCATCATCAAAACTTGAAATTCCACCAGCTGCTTTGATCTTTTCTTCTTCTGTTAACAGACATGTTTCGATGATAACTTTTAAAATTTTTCCATCACATGCTTCATGAATCTGTCTGATCTCTTCTTCTACTTCTTCATATCTTCCGTCTTTCAAAAATCCAATGTTTATGACCATGTCGATCTCAGATGAACCATTTGCAATCGCATTCTTTGTCTCGAACACTTTAACCGCCGTTGTATGGTAACCATTCGGGAAACCGATAACTGTACAAATTGGAAGTTTTCCCTCTACATATTCGGCTGCCTGTTTTACATAAGCTGCTGGAATACATGCGGATGCTGTTTCATATTTTATCTAATATCTGATGCTTCATTTAAATGAATTTAAAAAAGTGTTACCATGCTGACGATCAATGCACTCATTAAACTTACGAATACACCAGCGATCATAGAACGGATTTGCAACTCATAAACATATATTTTCGATCACTTGCTTTTTCTGATGTCAAAATGGTCATTATATTTTTTATTCTTAACAGCAATGCATTTTCAGTAGATCGATGCTGGAATTGCTAACAGCTCACTATCTTTAGATTCACAGATGGAAACATTATAATTTGTATCTTCGGAAAAAATTTCAAAATCTCCTACAATATACATCTTTGCGAAATCCATAAAATAATATACTTTTCCTAATTTTTGATAATCTACCCCTGCAACATCGCCTTTTAAGATGATATAGACAGTATCGCATGGCTCTCCTGCTCGAATAATAAACTCATCTTTTTTTACATTTTTATGTACCGCCGCCCGGATGACTGCTTCTGATACATATTGAAATAACTTATTTAAGTAATCTCTTTTGCTTCCTTTGACTTTATTGATTTCCTCCCAAAATTGCTGTTTCGTCTCCATCTTTATCCCTCGGAACACTCTTTCCATTTACAAATTTTGCAACTACATTTCGATCATCTGCAAGATAGATCATTCGTTCTAATCGTTCTTTCACTGTTAACTCTTGCGGGTGTCGAAGACTTAAATCGTCTAATACGACTGCATCGAATTCATATCCTTTTTCAAAAGTTCCTACTTTGCCAAAAAATTCTCCGCCTCCTCTTGTCGCTAAATAAAATACTTCTTCAATATTTAATGGTTTTAATTCCTGATCTGAAAGTCTCCAGCGAAGTTTGGAGCACTGGATCGCCATAGACATTGCTGTAAACATGGATAATGTAGAACCTGCTGCCACATCGCTTCCAAGACCTATTTTCATTCCCATATCAAGATATTTTCGGATCGGAGCTACCCCGGAGGAAAGGTTTGTATTTGACTCTGGGCAATGAGCGATAAATACTCCTTGATCTTTCATCATCTTGATCTCATCTTCTGTGCTGTGTACACAGTGTGCCATGATCGTTTTGCAATCATTTCCGAACATCCCATATTTATTGTAGGCTTCTCCGTAGAAAGAAGTGTCAGGACAAAGTTCCTGCACCCAAGCAATTTCACCAAAGTTTTCTGACAGATGTGATTGCATTGGAAGATCATATTTCTTCTGCAGATCTGATAATTCTTCCATTAGTTCATCCGTACATGTTGGAATAAATCTTGGTGTTAAAATCGGACGGATATTTTCAAATTGTTTGGAGGCTTTGATCCATTCTTCGGTATCTTTGGCTGACTGTGCTGCACTAGCTTCACATAAGTAATCTGGACTGTTTCTGTCCATGTTAACTTTCCCAACGAATCCTTTGATCCCGGCTTCTTCTAACTTCTCCATCAAAAGTAAAGTTGCCTCATTATGGATCGTTCCAAATACACAGGCTCTTGTCGTAGCACTCTTTCTCATATCATCTGCGAAAATATCGTATGCTTTCTCGGCATATGCTAGTTCCTGATATTTCGCTTCTTCCACAAAGGTATGGGTATTTAGCCAGTCTAACAATTCAAGGTCCATTCCTAAGCCTCTAAATGAATACTGCGGTGCATGAACATGAAGATCTGTAAATCCAGGAATGATCAGTCTGTCTGTATAGTCATAACATGGTATCATCTGATACTTTTCTGGCAGTTGTTCGTAGACTCCTAGACATATCCCATCTTCACTGACTACATATCCATTTTCTATGACACAAAGTTCTTTGTTGTCATTGCTGTAACAGATGTTTCCTTTCATTACAAATCGTCTCATTTTGCTTTCTTTCCTTTCTGATGTCTCTTACTTTTCTTAAATTTATCTTTACATATTTACAACAACTTTCGCAACTAATTCTTTAAAAGATTTTGCGACTTTGTCCGCTGTTTCCTGTACTTCTTTGTGATTTAATTCTCCCTTGGAAATTCCTGCTGCATCTCCACCCCAGATCTGTGCAAGTTTTACTTCTGCCGGTGTTTCGTAGTTTGGTCCACTAAACTGTACGTATACACCCTCCTGAAGTTCGATATCACATTCTTTCGCACAGTTTCTGATCACATCCTGAAGTCTGTTGCTGTATACTTCACTCATATCTGGGAATCTTGTTCCTAATTCACCGGCATTTGGTCCGATCAATGGACTTGGGATTCCTGTTGTGATATGATCTGTGATCATCATAAAATCTCCTGGTTTATAATTTGGATTACAACCACCTGCTGCATTTGTAAGAAGGATTTTCTTTGCTCCCATCATTCCCATTAATCTTGTTGGAAGCACAACATCTGTCATATCATATCCTTCATAGTAATGAACTCTTCCCTGCATGATCACAACTGGAGTTTCTTCTACATAACCAAATACAAAACGTCCTTTGTGTCCTTTGACTGTAGACACTGGGAATCCTTCAATGTCTGTGTAATCGATCGTCTGCTCAATCTTAATCCCATCTGCGAAATCTCCAAGTCCAGATCCTAAGATCAGTGCAACCTCTGGTTTGAAATCAATTTTCTTTTGTACGCTTTCCAAACATGTCATCAATTTTTTGTACTTGTTCTATTTTCACAAGAATTTAAAGAAAATAATAGCAGCAGAAACAAAACTTCTTTTTTGCTTCTACTGCTATTATAAAAATGATGATGTCCTAACAAACATCTTTCTCTAATTTATGAATGATCTGCTCTGAATCTAATGGTTTTGTATAATAATATCCTTGTACAAGATCAACACCCCATTGTTTTAACAGGTCGATCTCTTCCTGAGTTTCCACTCCTTCTGCTACGACTTTATGCCCCAGATTCTGCATGACTGCAACAATATTTTTGTATAATAATGCGACCTGGTCATCATAGCAGATTCCATTTAGCAAAGAGCGATCCAGTTTGATCGTTGAAAATGGTAGTTTTAGTACCGTATTTAGATTCGCATATCCAGATCCAAAATCATCTAGGCAGATCTGAATTCCTGACTTTTTGAAATCTGCGATCGTCTGATACAATGCTTCACTATACTCTGTCGCAACAGTTTCTGTAATCTCAAATTGAAAATACGAAAACGGTATGTCAAACTCTTCGATCGTACGGAGCAGTTTTTTGCTATATCCTGATTTTAATAATTCCAATGGAGACAGATTATACTTTATACTTTCAATCTTTTCCATGATCTGCGGATGTTCTTTTATGAACTTACAGACCTTTCGGAATTGAAGATACCCAAGCTTTGCGATCTGTCCATGTTTCTCTGCAATTCCGATAAAAACTTCTGGTGAGATCATTCCAAGTGACGGATGTCTCAATCGGCTTAATGCTTCCATTGTACGATATCTTTTTTCTTTTAGATCATACAGTGGCTGATAATATACTTCAAAAAGATCCTCTTCAATTGCTGTCGCCATATATTTTTTAACTTCCTGTTCATATAGAAATCCTTCTTTTGTATGTTGATCATTCTGAATCAGTATCGTTCTGTCTGATTTAGGTTTTAACTGTACCAGATATTCCAGATAATCGATCAATACATCGATCTCTTTGACTTCTTGAACGTTGATAATTCCACATATCGCAGCGGAAAAAGAAATTCGTTCCCCTTTTACTTTAAAAGGTCGTTTAAATAGTTTCATGATCGCATCTTTATTCGTTTCATAATCCATCAATGATGTTGTGAACACAAAAAAACGATTCCCATGAATCCTGAAAACATGGTTTGCTTCATTAATCTTGTGAAGGTATTCTGCGATCTGGATCAGCAATTCATCTCCTGTTGTAACTCCATATAGCTTATTAACTTGTTTTAGTTTCCACAAATCGATCATAAGCAGATGAAGTTCCTTCTTTCTCTTGATCTGCTCTGGAAACCATCTCCTGAAATAGCCTTTAGAATACAATCCGGTCAGGCTGTCTATATATAACTGTGGATTATAAAGTGCCCAAAATAAGATCGTAATCCCTAAGGATAACCCAAATCCTGTCATTAATACAGATTGAAATTTCATCTGTATCGTAACACAGACCAATGCAACTCCAAGGAATTCCTTGATCGCCCGAAGCTCATTCTTCTGATATTCTTCCTGATTGATAAAGCAATTTATAATGACAGCAGCTATACAGATCAATGTAAAAATATATGTTACCAAATATGCTTTTCCATGAACATACTGCCCCTGTTCATTACAATAAAAAAACTGTTTGTGTAAAACATTGGTCACGATAGCTACTTCCATACATAGTATTGGTACTGCCATGATCTTTATATTTCTTGTTCTTATATCTTCATCACAGTGTCTTAATGCCTGTGTATAATTATAGAAAATATATACAACGATCATCTGCAGGATATAAAGCATCGTGGAAAAAAAGATCATCCATGAATTATAAGCAGGATTACTTTTTACCAATAGTATGGAGCTTAACAGATCAAATATGATATCAAATATTCCTGCAATAATTAAGAACCAGAATGTTCTTCCACTGATATTATTCAGTTTTTTATAACGCTGAAAATGAATCAACAGAAATATTAAAAATACAAGTCCTGCGATCAAAAAATCTATATTATAATCTGTCATTTATATTTCTCCTCTTTTTGTTACAATACATATCCTGATCGGCCTCATATTTCCAATCACTGATCTTCTTCTGTTTTCCTTCTGTATCTTTTAAGAAACTTACCCCTCTTGTAATTGAAAGATAATATCTGTTATTTCTATTATACTTTATGATCTCTTGATCCATTTGTTTCAATAATTCATCCATATTCTCTATTGAATCAAAAATAAGCACACAAAATTCATCCCCGCCGATCCTGTAACATTTTCCATATGTTGCAAATACATTTTTTATACATAGCGCCGCAGAAATGATCAGTTCGTCCCCTGCATTATGTCCATAAAGATCGTTTGTATTTTTTAATCCATCTACATCCATAAAGATCAATGCAGCATTATCGTAATCTTGTGCGTGATCCTCAATGTCTTGAAGCTGTTCCTCGAATGCAGTCCTGTTATTAATACCTGTCATACGATCTTCTTTTAGAAGTCTTTCATAAACTTCAAGCTCAGATCTTGTTTTCGCCTGTTCAACAAGATTTACAAAAATACTAGTTAATAACAACTGTTCAAAGATCAAAACACCCACTTCAAAAATGGTTCCATAAAAAGGAATCTCAAGTTTCCAGTACATGCATAATGATAATACCCCTGCAACGGCCATGATCCCAAAGGCATTCATAATGATCTTAAGTTCGCTATCTTTTGTTCTTCGGTATTCTTCTATCATCAAAACAACAATGGTTATTACTGCAATGAACAAGAGCACATGTGTTACGAACAGCATATGGACCATATGGATTTTCAAACATTTGTTTAAAATTCCCTGAATCAACGCATTCGCATAAAATAACAAATTGATCACATCTAAGACTTTATATTTTTCAAACTTCAGTGTATTTTTTACAAAATGAACCATCGGTACTGACATCAGCATAAATGCATAAAAAGAAATCATTCCTGTCAGTGCCGGAAATGATGTATATTCCTGTGCTAATGCTGAATCTGACAAAAACCAGATCCCACTTAGTGCCAGAAATGCTGCTATGTTTAAGAATCTGGTGCTGTTTAATTTAAAATGCTTCAGATAAATTCCAGTGGTCAACGCTACAAAACTTAAGAAAAACATGATCGCGATCATCACGATACCGACTATTTCCTGTTGGACATGAAATCCCATAACTACATCCCCACGTCCAACTAAAATATCATCAAGGTCATAGATTCCGTTGCTTCCGTTCTGATATATGATCTTGATAACGGTTCCTTTTTTCCCTGTTCTGGGATTCTCGCATCGCAGCTTAATTTAGATTTCATTTGATCATTGCGATGAAAATTAGAATCACTGTATTGATAGATCAACTGATCTCCAGCATAAATTCTGACAGAATATTTTGCTGCCTTTGTTGTCATCAGATATCCTTTGTATTTCTGGGCGATCGTATCATTATATAGTACAAGTTTTCCTTGCGTATCTGTCTTTATCTTCTGATTTAGATCTACTTGCACTTTTTTATTATCTTGTATTCGATACCACCCAGTTGTCTCTGTTAATTTTCCTTTTGTATTCTTTACCTCTTTTTTTATGATTCCTATGCAGAGTAACGTCATGACAACGATCACACAACAGAGCAATATTCCTTCTGTTAACTGAATTAATCTTTTCTTTTTATCCATATATTTTCCTTCTCTTTTTAGATTTCCAATATACTCATTATAAAGAAAAAAATGACCTCTGACAATCTATTTAGAGATTATCCTGAGGTCATTTTTATGATTTCATTTTTTTCAGTTATTTTTGTTCTTCAGAAAACCGTTTTTTGGCTCTTACGACTTCCTCTACATGTTTTGCTACGGTTGTACAACATCCTCCAACTGCACTTGCTCCAGATTTCATATAATTGTATGCGTATTGTTCAAATGACAGGGCTGACTGTTTGCCAAACCAGACTTTCTTCACTGCATCGTACTCTTCCCCGCTGTTTGGGTAAACTCCGATCGGAATATCACAGTTTTCTTTGATCTTATGGATCAATCCTGTGATATATTCTGGTTTTGTACAGTTGACACCGATCATTTTTAAATGGGGATATCCTTTTGCAAATGTTGTTGCACATTCTGCGATCGGTGTTCCTTCGCAGATAATATTTTCACTTAGACATGAGAAACTGATCCAGTAATCATATCCATATTCTTCAGCAATTTCTGCCTCAACTTTAGCTTCTTTTAGAGATGGTACTGTTTCAAATAAAATGATATCTGCTCCTGCTTCATGTAACAGTTCGACTCTTCTTTTGTGAAATTCCTTTAATTGTTCATCTGTAATACCATAATTTCCACGGTATTCGGACCCATCTGCTAAATATGCTCCATATGGTCCTGCTGCACCTAGACACAGTGGCCACGCTCTTCCAGCTTCACGTCCTTCTTCTTCCCACCATTCATCTCTTGCTTCACAAAAAATCTTAACAGCACTGCGTATCAAATTTTCTGCTTCTTCTAACGTATATCCATTTTCCATAAGTCCTGGAATGGATGCCTGATAGCTGCATGTGATCCCACAGTCTGCTCCTGCTTTGAAGTAATTTTTGTGAACCTGTTTGATCAGTTCTGGCTGTTCCGCTAAGATCTTAGCTGTCCATAACTTGGAATTCAGGGAAACTCCCCTATTTTCCAGTGGTGTGGACATAGAGCCATCAATGACCATGATCTTATTTTCTTTGATGATGTTTTCAATAGAATTCTTCATCATAAAACATCTCCTTTTTCTTCGACTGTTTCATAAGATACTTTTTCTGGATATTCTCCTCTTTTTAATGCTGGAATAAAACGATCCCAAAAATCATTATATAGTCGCATGATTTCTTTTCGTTTGCTGTAAATAAAGATCAATGTGACAATGACATAAACTGCACTTAACAAGTCAGTTGCCGCCCATAAAAGATCGGCTTTGATATTATAAAATAATAAACATGGAAGCATGTAATATACCATATAAATTGGTGTTGCGATCTTATTTGCATTGGAATCCCCAAATGCATAATTTACAGATTTGGCACAAGAATAATACATTCCAATGATCGTTGTCCATGCAAAGACTGTGATCGCCAGGGATAAGAAATATCCTCCAATATTTCCGTATGCCACCTTAAATGCTACCGTTGTAAGCTGTGCACTGGTTACGTTTGGATAGTCAATATATGAGTTTGTAAGGATCAATGATAATGCTGTAACAGAACATACAACGATCGTATCTAAGAATACTTCTCCCCATCCCCAAGATGACTGACGAACTGGGTGGTCTGTGATCCCTGCTGCATGTGCAACGATTCCATATCCTGTTCCAGCATCGTTTGAGTATAATCCTCTGGCGATTCCGTAACGCATCGCTTCTTTGACCGTTGCTCCGGCAAATCCTCCAACTCCAGCCATTGGTGTAAATGCACTTTTGAAGATCAATGTAACCGCTCCTGGTACTGCATTAATATTCATAAGTAAGATTCCTATTCCTCCAAGGATATAGAGTATCGCCATGATCGGAACAATTCTTTCCATAACAGATGATATTCTTTTTAATCCTCCCGCAATCGTTAAGAAACATGTGATCCCTAACACGATCACAGCTAGTAAAGGCTTAATCCCAAATGCTTCCTTTAGGGAATTTACAACGGATTCTGTCTGTACACAACATGTCCATGGTCCAAGGACAAAACAACAGATTGCAAGCAAAAAGGCTCCTTTTTTCCACCCAAGTGCATTTTTCATTACGAACGATCTATCACACATATACTCGTCCATTGAATTTTTGTATTTTACACGATATCTCTGTCCAAGAATGATCTCACAGGCTTTTGTAGACATTCCGAGAAGTGCTGAGATCCACATCCAGAAGATCGCTCCTGGTCCTCCCATCGTGATCGCAGTTGCCACACCACCGATGTTCCCAACACCGATCGTATTGGCCATAGCTGTACATGCTGCTGCGAATCCAGATACGGTTCCTTCCCCTTCTCCTTTCCCTTTGAACATCTTTCCAAATGTATTCTGGAAATGAAATTTAATCTTTGTGATGTAGCGAAACTTAAATTTAATTGATAAATAAAGTCCTGTTCCGATCAATGCGATTGTCATTGGCGTTCCCCACAGGAAATCTGAAATCGTCTGAATTACAAGTAATAGTCCATTCATATATTTTTGTTTTATCCTCCTTTGTAATTTGTTGCTTTCATGATAAATTCAGAAATGAAAAAAGATACAGAACCTCATTTTCTGTATCCTTCCTTATCATTTTTATCATAATTTATGTTAAACCTTATTGTAAGAATAAGGTCAAGCTATTTCCTAGTTTTTTTCTAGTAAAATCTGTATTTCATAATTGGCATGAGCATAATTATCAAGATTATCCTCATATTCCATCGCAAGCATCAGTTCTGGCTTTGCCTTTCCCTGAAAATAACTGATGATCCTTTGAGGATTCCATGCCTCTTCTAAGATTCTTTCCCGAAAGCACAGATAATCTCCTTCTGGGAGCTTTAAGATATTTGGTGCATCTTTTACTTTCTCATTTAAGTAAATAAAATAGTAATCCGGCCGGAATTTCTGCTTACAAAATGCATCGTATGAAATCTTATAGCCATACTGTCTTAGATACATCGCATTATCAATTCCCTGCTCACTTTTTTCCTTCGCAAGACGGATCTCCATGTCTGCCAGGAGATCTCTTTTATAGCATGGAACCTGCAGATAATATCGTTCTTTTAAATGCATGACACATGGTGCATCTTCATTTCGCTCCATATAGGTAAAATAATCTTTGTACCAGTCAACCATCTCGATCTGATGACGTATCTTTTTTTCTTCTTCTTCTAAGACTTTCTTCTGCTGGTCAAGAAATGGAAGTAACCGCTCGACTTTCTTACTAAGCATGACTTCTTTGATATCATCAAGCGGCATTCCAAGACTTTGTAAATATTTGATCCTGTCGATAAAATGAAATTGTTCATATGCATAATAACGATATCCGGTTCTTGGATCGATCTTTATCGGTTTCACGAGTCCAATCTTATCGTAAAACCGCAAAGTCTGGGTTGTAATTCCCATCAGACTTGCCGTCTCACCGATTCGGTAGTATTCTTTCATCTATGATTCACTCTTTTCTCTCAAAGCTATTTTTCTTTATCATAGCATACTTTTGTTACTTCTGAACCATATCCATTGCAAATAAGGCTGCTCCAAGTGCCCCGCATAACTGAGCTTTATCACTGATCACAAGAGTTGTTCCAAGTTTTTCTTCCAGTGTCTTTACCAGGCCTTTATTCTTAGATACACCACCTGTCATCATATAGCGTTCTTCTCCTCCAACTCGTTTTGCAAGAGCTGCTGTTTTGGATGCAACGGCTTTATTTAATCCGTGAACAATGTCATCGGTTTCTTTGTTCTGCGCGATCAAGGATACGACTTCTGATTCTGCAAATACCGTGCACATACTGGAGATTGTGATATCTTCTTTGTATGTAAGTCCTGCTTCACTCATCTGGTCCAGATCCATTTCCATTGTTCTCGCCATCATCTCTAAAAATCGTCCGGTTCCAGCTGCACATTTATCATTCATAACAAAGTTTGCAACCGCTCCATTTTCGTCAAGACGAATGACCTTGCTGTCCTGTCCACCGATATCAATGACCGTTCTCACTTCTGGATTTAAGAAATGTGCTCCTCTTGCATGGCATGTGATCTCTGTGATACTTTTATCTCCATCGGTGATTGCCGTTCTTCCATATCCTGTTGTTACCATAGCATCGATATCTTCTCTCTGAAGTTTTGCCTGTTTTAGGGCCTCTTCCAAAGCTCGTTCTGCTCCCATCGCTGCTCCAGCACCTGTTGGCAGAATGATTCCTGTCACGATTTCTCCATCTTTATTCAAAATAACAACGTCTGTACTTGTAGATCCGCTGTCGATTCCTGCAAAATATCCTTTTCCCATTTTCTTCTCACCACTTTCTAAATTGTCCATATTCATGCTTTCTGCAAATGCTTCTAATCTTGTCAATAACTGTCCGCTGCTCTGCACTGTATAGTCTGACTCGATCTTTAATAATGGCACTGTAATGTTTTGTTTTACCTGTGCATACTCAAAACTGTAGAAATCACAAAATTTGACCGTATGGTAAATGATCCCTTTTAAGTTTGGATCATTATACAAACGTTTTCTTCCGCTGTTATCCATCATACGCATACAAGGTGTCTGTCCTAAAAGTTCTGCTGCATACCATTCCATTAATTCATTAAAATCATCTGTCTTTGGTGGCTTTACTTCACCGACGCTTCGGTTATTGACACAAGTATCATTCTCCACTGAATATGGCATGGATTCTTTGACCATTTCATATAATTCATTTCCCATTCTCGCCCCAAGAACACTGATATATGGTTCTTTCTGCTTTTCTGGTTCTTTAAATGCTTCAACAAATTTCTTTTGATCAAATTCAGATCCTTTGTAGGCTCCATAGGCTCTTGCAAGTCCTTTTAACTGTAAAACAGTTCGTTCCCTGCTGCATTCTCCGTCACAGTGCAGCATATCGATCATATATAAAAAATCAAGTTTTCCACTGTCTTCCAGAATATCATAGACACTTCGGATCGTATCACAGCAGTTTACTAAAACCAGTTCTTTTACTTTCCCAGTCATAACTGCTTCTAAGACAGCTTTTCCAAATCCACAGATATTTGGATGTGCGATCTGATCTGCGAGATCAAATCCTTCCGGCATCTGGTTTAAATTCTCACATTCCCCGCCAAATGCCTGCAATAATTCAATTGGTGTATATTTACAAACGTAATATGTCTTACTCATCTTGTCCACCTTCCATTTCTTCAGCTCCAAGCATCTCTAAAAATGCTCCTAGTCTTGTTGAAGTCTGTCCTTCTCCGCCGTGGCTTCGGTCACATCCATCTCCATCTAATAACAGCATTGGAATTCCTGCTTCTTCAAACTTCTTCTTGGCAAGCTGTGCTGCTCCAAGTGTATGTTTACATCCCCAGTGTCCAAACCAGACAGCTCCATCTGCTTTCACATCTTTTGCATGGCGGATTCCGGCTTCAATTCTTCTTACCGCACTTCCATTTAATCCATGATAGACCATTCTTCTCGCCATCGCATCGTATGGATCTTCTGGATCAAAATCAGGTTCGAATGTACGACTTAACTCGCATCCTGCGATCTGTGCATTCTCATTAAATGCCAGTGCTTCCTGTACTGCACCTGACCAGAATGGGATCGTGTGCATCCAGTAGATATTCTTTCCTTTTTTCTTTGGTGCTTTTTCGATATCTTTTAATAACTGATCCACATATTTCTCTTCTTCTTTTGTTCCCAACAAAATATTATTTGTCATTCCTGCAAAAAGCGGTGTGACAAGATCTGTTTTGATATCTTTATCTGCGGATTTTTTCTGACATTCAATGAACTTATCCATCGTACGTTTGCTTCGTCTCATTCGTTCTTTTAGTCCATCTTCTGTAATCGTCTTTCCAGTACATTTTTCTAAAAATACTTTCAGATCTCTGATCTGATCTGCGACATATTTGACGTTATCTTCATTTTGCTGCATCGGTACATCGATCGCAAATGCTGGTACATCATATAGTTTTGCTAATGTTTTGAATGTTAGTAAATTTGCATCGCAAGTAAGGTTTGTGTATACGATACATTTGGGCTTTGGAAGGATCTTCTTCTGTGCCGCTCCCAAAAATGTCTTATGATAGCTGCATAGTGTTTCTGAAATTCCTGTGTTCTCTGCCTGCTGTAAAAATGCTCGTTCTGCATTTGATGCGGAAAGATAGCAGGAAAATGCTTCTACATTATATGGATGTAATCCTGCTTCGTGTAAGATCTCACATGGTGTAAAGATACTGACGATCGCACATTCCTGAGGATTCTTAAGTGGCATCAGCATCGTGTTCATCATCAGATGCGCAAGATATCTATCTGCTGGCAGTAATCGTTTGTCTGGTGTAAATTTATATTTTAAGTTCTGAACTTCCCATCCAAGTTTTAATAATACTCTTGCTCTGTCTGGATTTGTATTTGCCCATTTCTCGATATATTTTCCGTATGTCTCTATGATCTGCATATTTATTTCACATCCTTTTTTTGTTCTAAAGAACTATATTACTTGTTATTTTTCAAAAAATCAACGATTAAATTTGGCACAATACATATATATGTATACATTTTACGGATTTTGTGATAAAATGAACTTTTATGCTTAAGAAAGGATTTGGTAATTTTATTATGAATAATGATAAAGAATTTTTAGCAACGGAACCCATTGGGAAACTGCTTTTAAGACTGGCAATTCCGACTTTGGCCGCTCAGATGATCAATATGCTTTACAATATTATTGACCGTATTTATATTGGACATATTCCTGGAAGTGGCGCTTTAGCTCTGACTGGAGTTGGAGTTTGTATGCCGCTGATCATGATCATTTCGGCATTTGCCGCTCTTGTTGGAAATGGTGGTGCCCCTCGTGCTTCGATCTTGATGGGTAAGAAAGATCTTGATTCTGCGGAAAATATTCTTGGAAATTGTTTTACGATGCAGATCATTATCTCTGTGATCTTAACTTTGATCATGTTTTTTGGCAACCGTACATTTTTGATGGCATTTGGAGCCAGTGAGAATACGATCGAATATGCAGTCAGTTATATGAATATTTATTCTCTTGGCACGATTTTTGTACAGTTAACACTTGGAATGAATGCATTTATCACTGCGCAAGGATTTGCGAAAACTGGTATGTATTCTGTTTTGATCGGAGCCGTGATCAATATCATATTGGATCCGATTTTTATCTTCGCATGCCATATGGGCGTTCGTGGTGCCGCACTGGCTACAATTATTTCTCAGGCTTGTTCTTGCATCTGGGTATTGAGTTTCTTATTTGGGACAAGATCGACACTTCGTATCAAGAAACAAAACCTGGCACTGAAAGCTCCTGTGATCCTGCCTTGTCTGGCTCTTGGTCTTTCTTTGTTTATCATGCAGGCGAGCGAGAGTATCATCTCTGTGTGCTTTAACTCTTCTTTGCTTAAATACGGTGGGGATGTGGCTGTTGGTGCAATGACGATCCTTACTAGTGTAATGCAGTTTGCGATGCTTCCTCTTCAGGGACTTGGACAGGGTGCACAGCCGATCATGAGTTATAATTATGGTGCAAAGAATACGGAGCGTGTAAAGGGTACTTTCTTACTCTTATTAAAGGCAAGTTTGACTTACTCTATCATCTTATGGGGCCTCGTCATGTTATTCCCTCAAGTGTTTGCTGGTATTTTTACTTCAAATCCAGCTCTTGTTATATTTACAAAGAAGGCTCTTCGTGTTTACATGGCAGTTATGTTTATGTTTGGAATTCAGATTTCCTGCCAGATGGCATTTAACTCTCTTGGAAAAGCAATTTCTTCTATTGTTGTTGCTGTTATGAGAAAATTTGTACTTTTAATTCCTTTGATCTATATCATGCCTCATATTTTTACAACAGATCAGACCATGGCTGTTTATATGGCGGAACCTGTTGCTGATTTTATTGCAGTAACATTTACAGCGATCTTGTTTTCTGTACAATTTAAGAAAGCTCTTGCTGCGATCCGTTTGAACTAAAAAAAGAAAAGTCTGGAAAATTCTAATACTTTTCCAGACTTTTCTTTTTATCATAGGGCCATAGACGAAAGAGTCTTAATCTCTCTTTAATTTCACTGCCACACCTTTTTCAAGACTTTCATGAACTGCTTCTGCGATCAATTCTGCCTGTAATCCATCGTTTCCATCAGCTATAAATGGAAGATCATTCTGTAAACAGTAGATAAAATCGTTAATTGGTTCAATTCCAAATCCACTTGGCCGTCCACAGTTATTTAAGATGAAATAAGAGTTTGGTGTGCGTAATTTGCTATTGTTATAGATTTCTACTCCACGATTCTGAGAGTCGATCCTAAACATTGCATTTTCACACAGGATCTGTGTTCTTCCATCATTATTTTTTGCGAATCCTTTTGGTAAGATCCAAGAATTTTCTACTGTCCAGTAGCATCCATTTTCCATTTTCAGTGTTGCCTGGATAGAGTCGTATGTATCAACTCCTCTTGCTTTTAACACTTTCTTTGTTCCTACTGCGTATACTTCTTCTACTTCGCATCCCATATACCAACGAACCTGATCATAACAATGTGTTCCTAAGAAATGTACAGGGCTTGATTTGTCTGCCCAGTTGAACCATTCTGTTGGAACATCAATGATATCATCCATGCACATATATCCACGGATTGGTGCTCCTGATTCTTCGTTCTGAAGTTCATTTCGTACATTGATCGCCGCTGGATCCCATCTCTTATGATAGTCGACTGCAACTCTTACATTGTATTTTTCAGCTTCTGCTAAAATTTTCTTTGCATCTTCTGATGTTGTTGCTAATGGCTTCTCCACCAGAATTGGTTTTCCATGACGGATCGCTGCTAATGCCGGGTCCATGTGGAAAGCATCTGGTGTTGCAATAGATACAGCATCAATTTCTTCGTTGTCTAACATTTCATTTACGTCATTGTATGTTTTTACATTGTATTGTTCTGCAATGCGGTCTGTGATCTCTTTATTTAAGTCACACACTGCAACTAAATTTGTGTTTGGATTCCATGTATATGCATTTACATGGTTAATTCCATAGATTCCTGCTCCTACTACTGCAACATTCATAACTTTCATTTTAAATCTCCTTTTTAACTATATGACACTTTAATTTTCTAGAAAATTCCTACAAAAGAAAGCAAAATGGAAACTGCGATGATTCCAATTACGATCTTTCCGGTTCCTACTTTTTTCTTTCTGATCAACCAGTAGATCAAGAATAAAACGATCAGTGGGAATACATTTGGGAAAATAGAATCTAACTTATCCTGTACTACGACTGTACTGATCTTTAACACAGTTTTTAATGTTACCATGGAAGCGGTCATAGCACCCATCATAAACATGGCGAGTACATTGGCTCCGGAGATAACATCCTGCATTAAACCAGATCCCATGATCGTTTTAATAGATTCTCTTCCCTTTTTGTATGTCATATTTGTTGTTAAGATCAATTCACCAATACAATATCCAACGAACAGTAATAATACGACTAATGCCAGTGGATTTCCTGCTGCCGCAAGTGTTGCTGCTGCGATCTTCATCAATGTTCCGATGATTCCCCAGTCAAAGCTGTCTCCTAAAGCTGCGACAGGTCCCATTAATCCTGTTTTTAAACCTGTGATTGCCATATCAGGCATCTTAGATGGATCTTTCGCTCTCTGCTCTTCCATTGCAATGGTTGTTCCAAGGATCAGACCACCTGCTGTTACATTACAGTTATATAATAATAGGTGACGTTTTAAGGCTTCTGATAAATCTTCTTTTTTGGTATATAATTTCTTTAAAATATGTGAAATACTTCCGCAAAATGCAATTCCCTGCATATTTTCAAAGTTCAGAGGCATCTCAGCGGACATGTACCAACGGAACATTGCTTTATTTAAGTCTTTTTGTGTTAAGACTTTCTTTTCTTCTTGTGTATTCATTTCATTACTCATGTTCTCTTACCTCCTCTGCAATTTCCTGTCTCTGGAATACTGTAATAAATGCAATACAGATTGCGATGATTCCAGCTGTTAATGAGTTTACTCCTCCAACGGATACTACGATATAACCTAAGAATACGAAAGGAATCTGTTTGTTCTTTCCGATCATATTCATGATCAGTGCGAATCCTAAGGCTGGTAAAACTCCTCCTGCTACTTCTAATCCATGTGTCACAAATGTTGGAAGTGCCTTCATAATGTTAATTACTACATCCTGACCTACCATGTTAATAATAAACACTGGTAAGAATAGTAGTGGAATTGCTAATAACGCTGGATAAATCGTTGCGCATCTCCAGATAGCATCTGCATTTCCTTCTTCTGCATATTTATTTGCTTTTGCTACAAAGTATGTGTTGATCACTTTTCTTAAATTGGTTACGAATGATCCGAGTAATCCAACTGGTACTGCTAATGCGATCGCTGTTGTTGCATTCATTCCTGATCCGATTGCGATCGGAATAACGCATGTTGCTGCCAGACACTCGTCTGTTGGAAGGTTCGCTCCTGGTGCAAAAATACCTGCAAATACCAGTGCGATACCACCACCGATAATTAATCCTTGCATTGGCTGTCCCATCAGTAACCCTGCTACAAGTCCTACCGTTACAGGGCTTGAGATAAACAGGAATCCGAAATATGATAAGATCATTCCTCGGCACCACCAATACATAATTCCCATGACAATTGCTATGATTACAGTATTCATATATTTTTCCTCCTTTTGTTACATCTTACGTTTTACTGCATCGAAACTTATTGCTGATATTTCAGGCATTGGCTGGACAGTGATCTCAATACCTTTACTATTTAATTCTTCCAGCATATCAAGTTCCTTTTGTGAAATTGCAACTCCTGTTGTGATCAGTTTTCTTCCTTCCTCATTTGGTACTGCTCCAACATTGATCGCAGGTAATTCAACTCCTTTCTCTACTAATTTCAGACATGTCTCAATATCTTTGGAAATCAAAAATACCGTATCGTCTGTGTTATCTAGCACCTCTTTTGCTTTATCAATGGTTACAATATCAACATCTGTTCCTTTTGGAACTGCCATCTTGTAAATGTCACTCATAAATTCGTCACTTCCAAGTACATCATCTACTAATACGATTCGCCTTACTGGGCAAACCTTTAACCATCTTGCCACTACTTGTCCATGGATCAGTCTGTAATCTACTCTCACTAATTTAATTTCTGCCATAATTCTTACCTCCGCTCTTTCATTATTTTTGTTGGACATTTAATTCCATCCTGTGCTGTTTCGATACAACTTTCTACCAATTCATCTAATGTCTGCGTTTCACGCTCTGTCACAAACTGAATGATCATTGGAAGATTCACTCCTGTTACTGTTTCAACGTTTTCTTTCCTTAAAGCAATTTTTGTTGCCAGGTTGGAAGGTGTTCCTCCAAACAGATCTGCCATGATCAAGACTCCTTCTTCCTGATCTAATTCGTCTACGTATTCTTCTAACATCTGCTCCCCTTTTTGAATATCATCCCCAGGGTTTAGGGTCCATGCTCTGCACTGACTTAATGGCCCTGCAAACATCTCTGCTCCTTTGATCAATTCAACACTTGAATTGCCGTGTGTTGCAATGATTAATCCGATCATCATACCTCCTCTCTTGGTCATCCATATTTCTATTTCGACACATTTTAATTTTTTGTTTTTCACATCTTACACTTTTTTATAAAGCAAGACCCGTGCCAACTTTTTATTTTTTTGCAAAATAAAAAAAGCACATATTCATTTTTTCGCATAAATACGTGCTTTTTTCATCTTAAAATTTTTAATTATTTTCTGTCAGATAATAGATCATCAAGATCTCCCGCTCATTCAGCGACACATTGTACTTGTTTTCTATGACACTAAAACTCTCTTTTAAATTTTTTATGAAACTTTCCCGACACTTCAGATCATCTGTCATATCTTCCTGTGGCAGCCTTCCTTTTTCAAGTATCAATCGTTCTACCATGACACACATATGAATATACAGCATCTTTTTTTGATCGATCGAATAGGTTGTATCTTCTAAAATCTCCAGCTTGCTGACAGTTTCTTCGACATCTCCCATGATCTTATCTGGATTCAGGATCGTAAGCTGCCCGATCAGATTCTTTATTGTAAAGCTCCTTACGATATTCTCAATAAATCGTTGTGTCTTGTCCTTGTCACAATATCGTCCTACTGTGGAATAAATGACTTTCTCTCCTCTCTCGTCAATCAATTCATTTAACATAAGTGTCGTAACGCCTTGGATCATAAGCTTGCTTGTCGTTATGATAAACTGTATATCATATTTACGAAAGACATCGCATCGGTTTCCCTCCGTACTTAATTCTGCATAAGTCATCTCCACAACATCAATATCAATGCCTTCTAAGCATCCTTGCAGCAACATCTTCATCTTATCTGTCGTTCCTAAACCTGTCGTACAGCATAAAAGAATTGCTTTTGGTTTTTGTTTGCTTGGAACAAATGATTTCTTTGTAACATGATGCTCGATGATCGTATCCATAATATTTTGAAGATCTTCATGTTTTAAGATCAATTCTCCTGCTTCCAATGCCATTTCTGTCGTAATATTATTGACAATTCCCAAATCTCCTTCGACATCATCTTTTATGTCTTCTGAAATATCAAGTAATGATCCCATATCAACAAAGATCAACAACCCTTTAGAGGTATTCGTATTTTTGAGATATCGCTTAATACGTTTTACTACATCTTTCTTTGGCGTATCATATTCCATATCAAAAGCTTCAAATATATAAGTTTCAAATACCTTATTGACAGTACTTGTAATACTAGATGCCGTCGCTGGTCCATGTGATACGATGATCGCATTTGTATAATCCATCTCATCCCTTGCAATACTGTAAAAATATAACATCGCAAACATCCTTACAAACCATGGATTTGTCTCATAATCTACTGCCTGATGAAGCATCTCATAGAAAATAAGTCCCATCTTATAATAACGGTACATCACTCTCTGCAATTGTTTTGCCAGATGTTCGTATTTCCTGTCGTCTGTATGCTTATTCTGATTATTCAGTACATAAAGCATCTTTACAAATACCATTTCCATCACACCACTGTATTTGAGACCGTAATTATCTTGAAGATAGATCAAAATATTTCTCACTGCCTGTGTATACAGATTCTGCACATATGGATGAATTTCCTGATCGATCACGATATCTTCGATTCGATTCACTTCATCATAAATGATCTTTCGAAACTTAATGGTTGATATATCTTTCTCAAGATATTCTTGGATCAGATCATTGATCACTTTCTCCGAAAAATCCACATCCGCCTGTTCTGTCATAGAAATCTTCCACACTGCGTCCTGATCTGGTGACACTTCGATCATTTCATTGATATATGGAATTGATTCTCCATTTCCATGAAGTAATGTATCGGAAGACAGGTGGCTTAAATTAAGAGGTATCACTTCCTGTCCTTTACTTCTTTCATTGTATGCCTTTGCACAGGATAATCGAATGATATTTTTTAACGTTCCAATATTGCCTTTTCCTTGGAATGTCAGCAATCGATTGATCACATTACTGCTCACCTGAAATGTAGTATTCATCGTTTTGGATTCCTGATGGATCAAAAACAAGATCAATTCATACTTCTCTTCCAAAGTTCTTTCCTGAAAATCTGGCAGTACTACATCTACTGGAATTCTTCTTAGAAATGTATCCAGCATAGTTTCTCTGCCTTCTGTTGTTGCAAAGATCAGTCGAACATTCAATTCACAATTTTGTCCACTGTCTCCCATTCTGGAAATAATCCCTTTATCCATATATCGAAATAACTTTTCCTGTCCTTCTGGCGATAGGCGATGAACTTCATCCAAAAACAGATACCCTTTGTCTGCTTCTTCGATCAGGCCTTTTGTATCCTTATTGGCCCCTGTAAACGCTCCTTTTTTGTATCCAAATAAGACAGACGATAATAATTCTTTATTATTCGCATAATCCGCACAGTTTAATACAACAAAAGGGGCATCCTCTGGAATTGTTCCAATGAATTTTGCATATTGGTAGATGTACTCTGCCAAAAGACTTTTTCCAACTCCACTTGATCCAAATAATAAAATCGGCATACCCTTGTTTGGATAACCTGCCGATAACTTACACTTCTCTACTGCGTCTTTTAAACTTTGATCTGCTCCAATAAATGTTGTAAATGGATCCTCTGGTAATTGATCTTCTGGTTGTATGTAAGAAAATATAACCGGCCGTGTTTTTTCTTTCTGGACAATTCCTTCTCTTACAAGCTCATTTAAAATTCCACTCGCTGTGTTTCTCTGAATATTTAATTGTACTGCAATACTCTCCGCCGTTTGATGATTCTTACATTCCTTCAACAATTTCAGAATACGATCCTTATTATTTTCTTTTGCCATACTTTTTCTTATCCTTTCTTATTTCGTACTCCAAGTCTCGTCTTCTTTGTTGTTCTTAAATATATACAATTCTTATCATACCACACATGATCGGCAATTTGTTAAAATATTTGCCACTTGAATATTATTATGTAAAAAAAGGAACTGCATGATCCATTTGCAGTTCCTTCTATTATTTATTATTCTACCATTTATAGTGATGCAGCTGTCCTTCCATCTGAAATGCCTTAAATCCCTGATGTCTCAGCACTTCATAGGCAACGATCGCTACAGAGTTAGATAAATTTAATGACCGGATATGTGGCAGCATTGGGATTCTTATAGAAGTCTCTTCATAATTCAATAAGATTTCTTCTGGAATTCCAGCGCTTTCTTTTCCAAACATGATATATACATCTTCGTCATCTTCATATGCTGGTGCCGAATATACATGTTTTGCTTTTGTTGTTGCCATGTAAATCTTGGGATCATTGTTCTTCTCTAGAAAATCCTCAAAATTGATATATGTACGTACATCTAATTTATCCCAATAATCAAGACCGGCTCTCTTGATCATTTTTTCGTTTAAACGAAATCCTAGTGGTTCGATCAGATGCAGAACAGCACCGCATGCCACGCAGGTTCTTCCGATATTTCCAGTGTTTGCCGGCATCTCCGGCTCATGTAATACTATGTGAAGCATTATTAACTCTCCAATCTCTTAACTTTTTATCTATTGCTTCTTTGGAAGATGATTGATAAATCGTTCCAGACGCCCTAAAGCTTCTTTTAGTTCTTCAATGGAATATGCATAGGAAACTCTGAGATATCCTTCTCCACAGGCTCCGAAGGCAGATCCAGGAACGATTGCTACTTTCTCTTCATTTAACAGTTTTGTTGCAAATTCTTCAGATGTCATGCCAAATTTCTTAATAGATGGAAAAATGTAAAAGGCACCTTCTGGTTCAAAACATTCGATTCCCATTCGTTGAAACTCATGTACCAAAAATCGTCTGCGCTGATTGTATGCAGTCCTCATCTCTTCGACTTCATCATCACAGGAACGCATCGCTTCGATCGCTGCATACTGACTAGTCGTCGGCGCCGCCATGATACAGAACTGATGAACCTTGACCATCTGTTTCATCATGTACCTTGGTGCTGCAACATAACCAAGTCTCCATCCAGTCATTGCAAATGCCTTGGAAAATCCATTGATCACGATCGATCTGTCTTTCATCTCTGGCAAGGATGCGATACTGACGTGATCTCTTCCATAGGTAAGTTCTGAATAAATCTCATCAGAAATTACAACAATATCATGTTCTTTTGCAAACTCTGCAATCGGTTCTAACTCTTCTCTTGTCATAATCGCACCCGTTGGATTGTTTGGAAATGAAATGATCATTGCTTTTGTTTTATCTGTGACAGCGGCTTCTAACTGCTCTTTTTTAAGCTTAAATTTATCTTCTTCCTTAAGACTTACGATCACAGGAGTTCCACCTGCCATAACAACACATGCCACATAAGAAACGAAACATGGCTGTACAACGATGACTTCATCTCCTGGATCAAGGATTGTACGCATCGCAATATCAATCCCTTCACTCCCGCCAACGGTCACTGTGATCTCATGATTTGGATCATAGACCAATTCGTATTTTCTTTCTAAATATTCACTGATCTCATAGCGCAGCTCCTTTAACCCTGCATTCGATGTATAAAAGGTTCTGCCTCGCTCCAATGAGTAAATTCCTTCTTCCCTGACTCTCCATGGTGTATCAAAATCCGGTTCCCCCACACCTAAGGAAATGGCATCTGGCATCTCACTTACAATGTCAAAAAACTTGCGGATTCCTGATGGTTCCAGACTTACAACTCTCTTTGATAAAAAATCTCTCATTATGGAGTCACCGCCTGTCTCTCATCCACTTTCTTTGCTTCAAGAACAGTTCCATGATCTTTATATTTCTTCAATACAAAATGTGTTACTGTACTGACAACAGATTCCAGTGGAGCTAATTTGGATGATGTGAACATAGAGATCTCTTTCATCGTCTTTCCTTCTAACATAACCATGAAATCATATCCCCCAGACATCAGATAAACGGCTTTTACTTCTGGAAAATTATAAATACGTTCTGCAATGCGGTCGAATCCCTGACCTCTTTGTGGTGTTACTTTTACCTCGATCATCGCTGTCAGTTGATCCTTGCTTGTATTGTCCCAGTTGATCAAAGTATGATACCCACAGATGATATGTTCTTTTTCCATATCTGCGATCTCATTGGCGACTTCCGTCTCCGCGACATCCAGCATCACCGCCAGATCATGGATCGCTAAACGACTGTTTTTCTCGATCAATTTTAAAATCAGTTCTCTTAATTCTGTGTTCATACTGTTTCCTCCATTTTTCTCTCTGAAAATTATCTGCGATTATTTTCAGAATATATTTTATATAACTCGTCCTGTCTAGGTGCCTCCAGATTCGCTGCCTTTCCCTGACGATAGATTACTTTATCTCTGGAATCTGTTGTATGACCAATAATGGTTGCTTTGATGCCTGCCTGTTCCAGTTCATTGACTAATGTTCTTCCATGATCTGTTGTGATCAGCATAGATCCACTTGAGATCAATTGATATGGGTTCAGATCATATCGTTCACAAAATTCGATCGTATGTTGTCTTAATGGAATATCTTCAATGCAAACCTCCACCCCGACACCAGATGCTTTGGAAATCTCCCATAAAGCACCATAAACTCCGCTTTCGGTGATATCATGCATACAAGATGCATATTTTCTGGCGATCAGACCTTCTGGCACGACAGAGATATCATCTAGAAATGCCTTTGCATCATCAATAAATGTATCAGAAAACCATTCTTTTAACTCGTCTTCTTTTTCATTTGCGATGATTCCCGTTCCTTCCATACCAAGATATTTTGTGACTACGATATCCTGACCTGGTTTCGCCCCGCCAGATAGGATCAATTCATCTTCTTTCACTTTTCCAATCCCTGTCACAGATAATACTGGCTGCGTAACCGCTGCCGTAATCTCTGTATGGCCGCCTAATACCATGATATTTAATTTCTCACACTCTGCATTGATCTGCTGCATCATCTTCTTGATCTGTGCTTCCTTGATCATTGGTGGCAGAAGTGCTGTCACCATAAGTCCGATCGTCTCAGCTCCTGCGGATGCAAGATCGTTGGCAGTTACATGAACTGCCAGACGTCCGATCTCTTTTACCGTGCCTGTGATCGGATCTGTTGATGTGACAAATACTTCTCCTTCCTGAAGTTTCAATGCCGCACAATCTTCCCCGATTCCAGGTCCTACTAAGACTTCATCTCTCCTTGTATGCAATTGCTCAAACACAACTTTCTGCAATGCAGATTCTGATAATTTTCCTATTTTCATCCTTAATTTCCTGTGCTTCCCTGAGATTTCACAGCCGCTGATCTCTTCGCTGTTGTAGACTTCTGTGCTGCCGTTGTAGATTTCTGTGCTGCTGTTGTTGTCTCAGACTTCTGTGCTGTTGTTTCTTTTGAATCTTTTTTCTTATCCTTTTTATCGTCTTTTTTATCTTCCGCTTTCTTTGTTCCTACACGATAAACCGTTGGTGTTGACATATATGTGGAAGTATTAAATACCTTTTTGGATACCTGTTTACCATTGATCTTCACGATCTTCCAAAGTCTTGCACTGTATCCTGTATGTCCATAGCTTTCCAAAACTTTCTGTCCTTCGGCAAGCGTATTATCGCTAACTGTACTTTCAGAACTTTCTTTTACCTGTGTTGTCTCAGATAAGAATTCTACTGTACGTTTTGGATCTTTTTTCTTTCCATAGACCGTAAATGTGATCGTTGAACCATTTGCTTTTCCTTCAATATAGATTGGCGTATCAAACGTATTCTTAAACTTCATATCTTTATGAGTTCCTGCGATCGCTGCATCTGCAGATCTTGGCACATAATGTACGGTCATGGAATGTGGAAAACGTTCTACGATCTTTAATTCTGCACGGATAACTGCATTATACAAAGTAGTAGATACCTGGCAGATTCCACCACCATATGTCTGAACCGTCTGTCCATTTTCATAGGAACCTGCGAGTGCATATCCATTTTCTTTTGTAAATGGTGATACGGTTTTATATACAGATAATGTCTCTCCTGGATAAACCATGCTTCCATTGATCTTACTTGCACCATTAGCAACATTTACTTTACGACCATATGGAGATCCACCGTATTCGGTTGTATAAGTTCCAAGTACATCTTTGATCTCTGCCATATCTTTTGATGTATATTTTGCTTTTTTCTTTACAACATCCAGTTCAAATTGATGTTTCTCAGCTTCAACTGCTTTTTTGAAATTCGCAAATGTTTCATTCATATTTAATGTATAACCTGTCTTTTCTTTGATCACGACAAATTTGCCATCCTTACGTTTCACACTTGCATTTCTTGGTTCTGAAACAATCTTCTTTGTTGCTTTTTTTACATTCTTTTCAAACTTCGCTTTATCATATTTGCGATAAACCGAAAGTTTATGTTTCTTCTCTTTTACATCGGAATACTTTGTAAAAATACTTCCGCTTCTCCCAAGTGCATAAGCTTCTTCCACTGTCTTGTCTGCCTCAGCGAATGCTCCAAGATCTTCGATCTTGGCACTTGATCTTTCATCGTCTACATAAAGTGTGATCTTTTCCTGATGAATCTCCTTCATATGAGATTCAATCGCATCTTTTGCTTCTGATCTTGTCATTCCACCAATAGAAATTCCCTCACATGAAACCCCTTTTATGATCTTTCCATCTTTTACTGCACTGCTCACCTTATGGTTTAGGTAAAAAGTTCCACCTGCTGCCAAAATAACGATCACTGCAACCGCAATGATAATTTTTTTCTTCATCGTCTCTTCCTTCTTCCTCTCCAAATTCATTCTTACATCATCAAATATCCTGCTACCATTGTTCCAACCATCACAATGATCAGAAGAATCGCAATAACGGATACAAAAAATCTTTTCTTTTTCATTTCTTCATCACTCCATAATTTAATATAATATGATCAATCTTCTTTGATGCTTCTCTCTGTGTCATCTGATCAATATCTAAGCACTCCCCTATCGCATGATATTTCATCAGATTCTCTAGATACTTCTTTTGTTTTGGTGTAGCCGGACGTTCTTTCTTTACCTTGAATTGAAGCTGCTGTGGCTGAAAGATTTCCTCTTCTGTTGGAAATTCTTTCTTCATCTGCTCAAACACAACAGCTGTTGCCAATGCATCATCGTAAGCACGGTGTGCTGCCTGATTCACATAATGATAATGAGCACAGAGTGTCTCCAGCTTCTTATTTTCAAGTCCAGTTAATAACTTCCTTGCTACTTTTAGCGTGTCAACTCCTGTTTTCTCAAACGGATACTTAAATGAAGCTGCTGCCATCTTCATAAACTTATAGTCAAACATGACGTTATGTCCAAGAACCGGAAGATCCCCGCTAAATTCCAAAAATTCCTCAACACCTTCTTTCAGTGGAATTCCCTTCCTTAACATATCCCTGCTGATTCCTGTTAAATTGATGATAAAATCACTGACTTCGATCTCTGGATGAATGATACAGTTATACTTTCCACTGATCTTCCCATCTCTGATCTTAACAGCTCCAATTTCAATAATCTGATCTGAATCTGGGGATAACCCCGTTGTCTCCAGATCAAATGCAACATAATCTTTCATCTGTCGTTACCTCTGAGAATTTATACTTATTGACACTTACATCATATTATACACAAATCAACTTTTTGCCTCAACCCTGTTTTCTACTATATTTTTATGCTTTTTTATGTTACGATTAACCTAGATATAATTAGAAAACAAAGGAGGACGGCAAGATGATAAAGCTGATCGTTTCTGATCTTGACGGAACACTGCTTAACAGCAAACAACAAATCAGTGATCGTACACTCCGTGCGATCAAACAAATTCAAAGAAAGGGACTCCGTCTTTTGATCAATACGGAACAGAATTATTTTGATGCCAAAAAACTCCTCGATGCATATGATATTTCTTGTGATATCGCATGTTTTGGCGGTTCCTGCATCTTTGATATTTCTGGGCACCAGCTGCATGCTTCTTATATTCCAACCAAACGTATCCCTGAGATGCTGCGGATCTTTGGTTCCTGTCGTACTTTTTATGAGATCCACAGTACCCGTGGATTATGTGTCTTAGGTTCCAAGGAAGGATATGCAAATTATCTGTCTTCTGAAGTTGTTCCCGCTTTGAGAGAAGAATTTCCAAGTCAAACACTAGATGAAGAATCTTATATCTGTGAACGACTTGAAAATGCTCATTTTTATGATAATGGACAACTTCTTCTTTCTGAGAATCCACAGATCATTAAAATCACGACACAGTCCTTAGACCAGCAGAAACTTGAGCAGCTTACAAACAGCCTTCACACACGGGTCCCACACTTTGCAGTATCCCATCAGAGTCCATATCGTCTCGATATCACAGCTGTAAATGCATTAAAAGGTGCGGCCGTTCATTTTTATACTGAAAAATATCAGATTCCACTGAAAGATACCATGGTGATCGGTGACAGTGAAAATGATTATTCTATGCTTGGACTTCCTTATATCGAAAGCATTGCTATGGGAAATGCAGATGATATCATTCAGGAGATCTGTCTGCATCATACAGCTGATAACGATCATGACGGCGTTGCGATCGTGCTGGAACAGATTCTTTCCAGTCAATGATCATTGAAATATATTTTAAAGCAATTTGGAATGTTTTATCTATTCCAATTGTGATACTATAAAGATGAGAAGAAATTACACCCAATATAGGAGGCTATCACATGATTAAATTAATTTCATCCGATATGGATGGTACTCTTCTTGACAGCTATCGTCAGATTACCCCGATCAATGTCGAAGCGATCAAAAGAGCTCAGGAAAATGGTATCAATTTTATTATCAACACAGGACGTGAATATCCAAATGCACGCGGTCTTGTGGAAGCAGCCGGATTAAAATGCGACTTAATCTGCAGTAATGGAGCTTGTGCTTTTGATAAAGATGGAAATCTTTTATTCGAGCATATTCTTGATAAAGAAACTGTCCGCACCATTTTTGATGCATTTAATAAATACGGAATGGAACCTGCATTATTTACAACAGAAGGACGTATTTCTCTTCTTCCATTAGAAGAACGTGAAATTTATACAAGAGATGTATTCATTCCTGCCATTCAGGTCAATCACCCAGATATGAAATATACTTTAGATGATTACCGTGAGTTAGTTGATGATGTTATCTTTGTTGATGGTCAGGAGGCGTTATTAAACAGTGACCACCGCATCCTAAAGATCACATCAAACTCTCCAGATCATGAATCCCTAAAGAAACTACGTGTAGAACTCGAAAAAATTCCGGGACTTGCTGTTGTATCTACGGTTCCAACGGATATTGAGATTACTTCTATCAATGCTCAGAAGGGAAGCTCTTTACTAGATTATGCAAAAAAAGATGGATTAAAACCAGAAGAGATCATCGCGATCGGTGACAGTGAAAATGATTATTCTATGTTATCTATCCCTGGTATTCATTCCGTTGCTATGGAGAATGCTTGTGATATGATCCGCAATATCTGTGTTTACCAGACACGTGCGAATACTCGTGATGGAATTGCTTATATTATTAATTGTATACTTGCAGATCGAGAGAATTTCAAGTTGTGATCTGTAAGTAGTGTTGGTCATGTATGAGTATTTATTATAATTTCCTGTCTACTGCAACATAACCTGAAAACCAATAACGTCCACCAGCTTGAATTTTCTTAATTTTATAATTGAAAGTCTTCAGGTATTTAGAGAAAAAATGAAAGATAGCATGTGAGCAACGATCAAACTCCGTCAATGGAATTCGTGTTGCTCACATGCTATCTTTCATTTTTTCTCTAAATACTCGATGACCTTCAACTCATACAAATAAAATAACCTATTTTCGTTTTAATCTCACCACAGTCTCCACATGTGAACTATGACTAAATTGGTCGACGGCGCAGACTTTTTCGACTTCGTAGCCTTGTTCTGATAGTACTTTTAAATCTCTGGCTAGTGTTGCTGGATCACAGCTTACATATACGATTCGTTTGGGTGTCATTTTCACCATTGTTTCTAACAGTTTACTGTCGCATCCCTTTCTTGGTGGGTCAACGACGATCGTGTCTGCATAGACTCCATTTTTCTCGTATTCTCTTGGAAGTACTTCTTCTGCTTTTCCTACGAAGAATTCTGCATTATCAAAGCCATTCATCTTAGCATTTAATCTTGCATCGTCGATGGCTTCTTTGACGATTTCTACTCCATAAACTTTCTTTGCTTTCTGAGCCAGGAATAAGGAAATAGTTCCGATTCCGCAATAGAGATCCCATACGGTTTCTTCGCCTTTTAAATCTGCGTATTCCATAGCTTTTTCGTATAATACTTTTGTTTGTGTTGGATTGACCTGGAAGAAAGATAGTGGTCCGATCTGGTATTTTACATTGCCAATATAATCATAAATGTATGGTTTACCATATACTTCTTCAATCTTGCTTCCCAAGATCCTGTTTGTCTTTTCTTTGTTGATATTGACGCAGATACTTGTCATTCCTTCGACTTCTGTTAAGGAATCTACGAGCATTTCTAAGTTTCTCAGATTCTTTTTGCTCCCATTCACAACAAGACAGACCATGATCTCACCTGTTTTGAATCCGACTCTTGTTACAATGTGGCGGACCAATCCTTTATGGGTCTTTTCGTCATAAGCTGTAATATTGTTTTTCTTCATATAGTCCAAGACTTTTAATAAAATCTGTTCGTTCACTGGATGTTGGATCATACAGTGTGTGCAATCAATAATATGATGCGTCCTTCCTGCATAAAATCCTGTGATAAGATTCCCTTCTTTGTCATATCCGACTGGAAACTGAGCTTTGTTTCGATAGTAAAATGGTTCTTCCATCCCAAGGATCGGTTCCATTTTTTCTTCGATATTTTCTAAGCCTCCAATTCTTTCTAAACAGTTTTTCACTTTATTAAATTTATATTCTAACTGCTTTTCATAAGCTAAATGCTGTAATGTACATCCTCCGCACTGTCTTGCTTTGGAACAGCGTGGGCTGACTCTGTCTTTGGATGCTTCTATGACTTCTTCTACTCTTGCGAAGCCATAATTTTTCTTTGTTTTGATGATCTTTGCACGAACTTTGTCTCCGATGACTGCATCTTTTAAAAAGAGGGCATAACCATCTATATGGCCGATGCCCTCTCCTTCGTTCCCAATGTCATCGATATAGAGTTCTACGATCTGATTTTTTTTAAATTCCATACGCACCTCTGTATCTTTTTCTTGGTTAAACTGTTGTATTGATCCTATTTTATTATAATTCTTTTAGATAGAGGTCTTACGGATTCTTGTATCTAATAAACGCTGGAATCCTGACCATTCCTGATCTTCTTTTTGTTTCTCCATGATTTCTGCAAATGTTTCCATCTTCGCGTCTAAATTATCTGCCTGACTTAGTGCAATTGCTTCTAATAATGCAGGTTTCTTTGGAGAACCAAATTCTAATTCTCCGTGATGTGCTAACATACAGTGTTTTACTTCATTTGCAAGTTTTGGTGGGAAACCTGGAATCTCACGGATCAGACGGTCTAATTTGATTGCTCCCATCACAATGTGTCCAACTAACTGACCTTCATCTGTATAGTCATTCTCTGGAAAGCTTGATAATTCTTCGACTTTCCCCATATCATGCCATAATGCACACATTACGATCAAGTCTCTGTTTAACTGTGGATACAGATTTGCATAGCTTTCGCAGATCTTCGCTACAGATAAACTGTGCTCTAAAAGCCCTCCGATATACCCATGGTGTACGCTTTTTGCTGCGGAATGTACTTTGAATTCTCTTGCAAAGTTTTTATCCTCTATAAAAATCTTCTCTGCTAACTGTTTTAAATACTGGTTCTTTGTCTTGCTGATCATTGCAAGAAGCTCTTTGAACATCCCATCAATATCCTTCTTGGTACTTGGCATATAATCTGCCATGTCAAACTCACCTTCCTGAGCTTTACGGATCTGTTGGATGTTTAACTGGTTAGAACCCTGGTAACTTGTTACCTGTCCTCTGACTAAAATGTAGTCCATCGCCTCGAAATGTCCAATCGCATTGGTAAGTTCCCATACCTTTCCGTCAATCATTCCTGTTTTATCTTGTAGTGTCAGGGAATAATATGATTTTCCAAATTTGGATGTTCCCGGTGATTTTGTTTTGCATAAATAAATCTCGGAAACCTGATCTCCTTCGTGCAAATCACTAATATATCTCATTGCTTTGTGCCTTTCTAAATTCGTTCTTCGCCAGCCAACTCTCCTGGCGATTTTTAAATCCTCTATTTTTTACCTATGTTATTATGCCACAGTTTAGTTGTAAAATCTAGTGAAATTTACTTATTATGAACGTCATGATTTCAAAAGGCACAAAACTGTTTATGAATTTACATTTTCCGCATTCAAATATGCCTGCTTATAGAAAAATTCCTGTGAATTTAGTGGTGTATCCTGATTTTTAGGAATTTTATAATTTCCATTGTGATCTTCTTCTCTTGCTTTTACATTATCACTTAACATTGTAATAAACATCTCTATCAGCTGCATTTTAATATCTGTATTGTAGATCGGTACGGCTACCTCGACTCTTCTTAATGTATTTCTTGTCATAAAATCTGCTGACGCTATATAAACTTTTTCTCTGCCCTTCGTTCCAAAAATATAGATTCTTGAATGTTCTAAGTATCTTCCCACAATACTTCTTACTTGAATATTATCTGTTTCACCCTTTACTCCCGGAATCAGGCAACAGATTCCTCGAATGACCATGTCAATCTTCACACCTGCTTTGGATGCTTTGATCAATTTCTCCATGATCTTTTTGTCTGTTAAAGAATTCATTTTTAATCCAATATAAGCTGGTTCTCCAGCTTTTGCATGTTCAATTTCCCGATCGATCATATGGAGCACTTTATTCTGTAGACAGTGTGGAGCTACTAGCAGATGATCCGTTTCTTCCACAGTCTCTCCCATAGATAATGCCTGAAAAACTTCCGCAGCTTCCAACGCAATATCTACATTTGCTGTCATTAAAGAAAGATCTGTATAAAGTCTGCTTGTCTTTTCATTGTAGTTTCCTGTTCCGATCTGTGTGATATAAGATACTTTTCCTTTTTTCTTTCTTGTGATCAGACATAATTTAGAGTGTACTTTATAACCATCTAATCCATAGATCACGCGGCATCCTGCATCTTCTAACTGTCTGGACCATTCAATATTATTTTCCTCATCAAATCTAGCCTTTAATTCTACAAGGATCGTGACATCTTTTCCATTTTCTGCTGCCTCGATCAAAGATGCAATGATCTTACTCTGCTTTGCGACACGATATAATGTCATTTTGATTGAAACAACATCTTTATCTTCTGCCGCTTCCTGAAGCATTTTTAGAAATGGCCGCATACTTTCATATGGATAAGAGAGTAACTTATCTTCTTTTTCAATCTGATCCATAATTGGCATTTCTTCGTTAAACTGTGGTGATCTTTGAGGAACTCTTTTCTCAAAAAACAATTCTGTCTCTTTTCTTAAAATATCCTGAATCTTAAATACAAAAGACAGATCTAACGGTGTCTGTGTATAGAATACATATTTTCTTTCAAGTTCCAGATACTCACATAAAAGATCAATGATCTCTCCATCCATCTCTCTTGATAATTCCATTCGGACTGGTGCTAATTTCTTTCTTTTCTTGATTAGTTCTACCATGAAATCGCGATAATCAAGATCTTCATCATACATAGAATCTGCATCAATATCTGCATTTCTTGTAATTCGGATCAATGTTTTTGCTTTGACATGGTATCCTTTGAAGATCCTTGGCACATAGTGAAGAATCATTTCTTCTGATAACATATAAGCATCTTTTCCAGAAATATTGATCAGTCTGTCAAACGTTTCATTTCCACATGGGATAATTCCTAATTTTTCTTTTCCATTTTTAGTTTCTAACACAGCAACTGCGTAGATTTCTTTATTCTTTAAAAAAGGAAATGGCTGTCTCTTCCCTATGATCGTAGGAGAGATCAATGGCGCGATTTCTGCTTGAAAATAAGCTCTTAAATATTCGCTTTCTTTTTTAGATATTTTTTGAAAATTTACCAGATGGATGTTGTGTTCTTTCAGAGAATCCATCATCTCCTCATATACGCTGTCTTTTCTTCTATTTAATTTCTGTACCTGTGGAATGATCGCATCAATCTGTTCCTGTGGTGTCATCTTTGTCTTATTTTCTTTCATATTCTTATCAAGTAACATCTGATCGATCAAAGATCCAACTCTTACCATAAAGAATTCATCTAAGTTGCTCTGGTAAATGGATGCAAATGTCAATCGTTCACATAGTGGTACTTCTCTATTCTCAGCCTCTTCTAATACGCGTTCGTTAAACTTAAGCCAGGACAGTTCCCGGTTCATAAAAATCTTCTGCTGTGTTTTCATCTTTTCCTCCAAATCTCTATACGATGTAATTTCTATTGTACTGGTCAAATGTAAAATCATACTGCTTTTTATGTTAAGTTCTCGTAAATTAACGTCTGGAATTGCCATTTTCCCTATGTTTACAGTCCAAACAATCTGTGTTAAACTCTTTAGTGAGTTGCAATAATTTAATGTAAATGAGGAATTTTTCATGAATCAGAAAGTATTACAAACACTTGAATTTGATAAGATTATAAATATTTTAACAGGATACGCAACAACCGAACTAGGTAAGTTAATGTGTGCCAATTTAAAACCAATGACTGAAGAAGCTGATATCTTAAACGCTCAGGATCAGACACAGGATGCATTGACACGTATCTATAAACGTGGAAATGTGTCTTTTTTTGGAGTAAGTGATCTTTCCCCTTCTCTTGCCCGTTTGAAGATGAGAGGTACACTTGGAACTGGGGAACTTCTTGATATCGCTCGTGTTCTGGAATCTGTAAAGAATGCCGTTTCTTACGGAGTCCGCATGGAAGACGATCTTGAAGCAGATTCTCTCGACGAGCTTTTTGAAAGCCTTGTTCCTTTAGATGATCTTCTGCACGAGATCCGCCGCTGTATTATTTCTGAAGAAGAGATCAGTGATGATGCCTCTTCTACTTTAAAACATATCCGTCGTGCAATGAAACAGACAAACCAGAAGATTCATACACAGTTAACTACGCTGGTAAGCTCTGCATCCAATCAGGATAAATTACAGGATGCGATCGTTACAATGCGAAATGGGCGTTACTGCATACCAGTCAAGCAAGAGTACAGAAGTTCATTCCAAGGTATGATCCATGATCAGTCTGCTTCTGGAAATACGCTGTTTATTGAACCAATGTCTGTTGTAACATTAAATAATGAATTAAAAGAATTGGAAGGAAAAGAACAGTCTGAGATTGAGCATATTCTTTCTATATTAAGTGAACAGGCTTCTTATGGTGTTGATGATCTTGCACACAACCAGAAGACCCTTGTATTATTAGACTTCATTTTTGCAAAGGCAAAATATGCGAAGGATATTGATGCATCCAAACCTATTTTCCGTGAAGATGGAATTATCAATATCAAACAGGGATGTCATCCTTTACTAGACCGCAAAAAAGTCGTTCCGATCAACGTATCTCTCGGCAAAGATTTCTCCATGCTGATCGTGACCGGACCAAATACAGGCGGTAAAACTGTATCTTTAAAAACCGTTGGATTATTATCTCTGATGGGGCAGGCAGGCCTTCATATTCCTGCATTCCAAGGATCTTCTCTTGGAATTTTTCGTGAAATTTTTGCAGATATCGGAGATGAGCAGAGTATTGAGCAAAACTTAAGTACCTTCTCTTCTCATATGACAAATATTGTATCGATCGTTCAGCAAGCTCATCGAGATTCTTTAGTATTACTCGATGAATTATGTGGTGGTACTGATCCAATCGAAGGTGCCGCACTTGCGATCTCTATTTTAAGTGATCTGCACGGACGTGGAATTAAAACAATGGCGACAACCCATTACAGTGAACTTAAAATGTTCGCACTTTCCACCGATGATATCGAAAATGCTTCCTGCGAATTTGATGTAGAAACGCTTTCTCCAACATACCGTCTGATGATCGGTATTCCTGGAAAAAGTAATGCGTTTGCAATTTCCCGCAAATTAGGATTGGATGAACATATCATTGAAGGTGCTGCAGATCAGATTGATGAATCTGTCAAAGATTTTGAAACGATCTTAGCTGACCTTGAAAAGAGTAAACAGACGATTGAAAAAGAACAGGAAGAGATCCTTGAATACCGTAAGGAAATCGAAACTCTCCGTAAGAGTTTAAAATCTCGTCAGGATAATATAAAAGAAAAACGTGATAAGATGCTTCGCGACGCCCGTGAAGAGGCTCACAATATCATCTCTGAGGCGAAAGAGATCGCAGATTCTACGATCCGTGAATATAACAAATTAAAGAAACAAAACAAGAATCCAGATGCAAATAAGAAGATGGAACATATGCGAAGTGATCTTCGCGGCCGCATGACAAAATTAGAAGGTCAAATGGCTTACAAATCCAAGAAAAAGAACAAGAAACGTCACGAGGCGAATGATTTCCATGTTGGTGATGAAGTTTATGTAACAAGTCTTTCCCTTGCCGGAACTGTTTCCACGCTCCCAAATGCCAAAGGTGATCTGTATGTTCAGATGGGTATGATGCGTTCTCTTGTTAACATCAAAGACCTTGAGATCACAAAAACGGCCAAAGATGTAAAACGTGAAAATCAAAGAAATGAAAGTCGTAACCGAGGACGTACTGCGATCAACAAATCCGCTTCCATCCGACCTGAGATCAATGTTATGGGTATGACGGTTGATGAAGCAATCGCACAGCTTGATAAGTACATCGATGATGCGTGCCTGGCCAACTTAGCACAGATCACTGTTATCCATGGAAAAGGAACTGGTGCTTTACGTAAAGGGCTTCATAATTACTTTAAACAGTTGAAGAAACAAAAACGTATCTCCGGTTACCGTGATGGTGAATATGGTGAAGGAGATCTTGGTGTAACTGTTGTTATACTGTAAAAAAGATATAAAGAAGGAGATTTTATGACTTATTACGATATCTTATTTAGCTTTTTTATATATGGATTTCTTGGTTGGTGTTCTGAAGTCGCTTTTGCAGCTTTTAAACAACATTCCTTTGTAAACCGTGGATTTCTAAATGGTCCGATCTGTCCGATTTATGGAATTGGAGTGACGGTTGTCGTTGCTTCTCTTCAGCCTTACGTCGGAAACTTGATCTTGCTTTATATTACCTCCACCATTCTCGTTACTTTTCTTGAATGGCTAACGGGTTTTCTTCTTGAAAAGATGTTTCATCACAGATGGTGGGATTATTCTGAAATGCCATTGAATATCGGCGGCTATGTATGTCCTTTATTTTCTGCGATCTGGGGCGTCGCTTGTGTATTGATCGTGAAACTTATCTATCCTTTTACGGATAAACTAGTTTCTTTTTTCCCGATATGGCTTGGAAAATTTTTGCTTGTTTTATTAAGCATTGCTCTTATAGTTGATATTTGCATCACAGTTCAGGGTATTTTAAAATTCAACAAACGTCTTGCCCTTATGGAGGATATTGCAAAAGAACTGCGTAATATTTCTGATCAGATTGGTGAAAATATCTACGATAGTATGATGGATGGTCTGGAGGCTCAAGACCGATTAAAAGCTCGTGCAGATGTTATTCGAGAGAAAGTTGATGAAGCCAAACAGGAAAATGCAGATGAACTCAAAGCTCGTATGGATTCTTTAAAACAGCGAGCTGAGGAACTTCGTAGCAAATACGAAAAGATGGCAAAACTTCCTACATTTACATCACGCCGTATTTTACGTGCATTCCCTAAGATGATGCCTCGTGAACATGTAAGAGAATTTGGACAGTTACGACGCATTCTGAAGAAAAAAAGAGATGAATTGAAAAAGTCATGATAAATTTTTAACTGTAAAAATGTCAGGTACATCTAAGTTTCTCGAAAACTTAGATGTACCTGACATTTTTTTCTTTTTATTTTCTATCCAATTAACACAGTTTTTCCACTTCCTGACGTTACGAAAGAAACTAATTCGTGAATGTATTAAGAATATAATCAACGTCCGTCGTCTTCTTTAATTCTTCCAGAATTTCTTCTTCTGTCACTGCTTCTGTGATCTGTCCAAGAATCTCTAAATGTTCATCTCCAACTCCAGCAATTCCAATGACAAGCTGTGCTGTTCCGCCATTAAATTCGACTCCGTCTGGATACTGCATCACAATAATTCCGCTTCTTTTTACGTCTCTTTTTGCATCTTCTGTTCCGTGTGGAATTGCAAGTCCTAATCCCATGTATACAGATGCTTCTTCATTTCTTCGGATCATTGCTGGAATATAATCATCATCTACATATCCAAGATCTCTTAAAAGTTCCCCTGCTGCCACGATCGCTTCTTCCATGCTTACCGTTGGAAGTCCCAGTTTAATTCCTTCCCTTACCAAAATCATACCTTCTTTCGCTGGTACTTCTGGTGTTGTTTCTACAACTGGTGTTACTGTTTCTTCCTCTTTATTTTTTTTCTTATTCTTAAAAAAGAATCCCATAATTATCTCCCTTCTAAATCCAATTTTTATTCCATTATTTTTTTCTATCTCTATTATAGCAATGAAATTTTTTTACGTCTATTTTTAGTAGTGCTAATTTTTTCAGTAAATTTTGTGTCATTATTTTGTTTTCTGCCGTCACGCCCTTTTATTAATTTCTATTGTTTCCTTTTATAGATCATTCTTTAACATATAAAAATCCTTCATATGTATTTTGTGAATTCTCATCTTCTGGAATAATTTCTAATGTTATCCTCTTGTAACCATCTCCTTCTTTTCTTCGATAGGTGATCGTTACAAATTTCTTTTTATTTGCAAATTGCTTTTTCAGATATTCAATCTTTGTCTTCTTAAGATATTTCACCAAATCATCTGAATGAATAAGCCGTATATCTTCAAAATTGTGAAACCATTCTGACAGAGCTCCTATGGAATCTTGTTTCTTTTTATTCTTGGTTTCTTCCCAATTTATAATCTTATAACGATCTTTTTCCAGATTGATTCGGAGAATCTGTGTATACAATCTGTAAAGAGCTACATAGGAGGCTGGCTGTCCCTGACGGTCTACTCCATTTTTCTTGTAATACATCGCTTTTTCTTCATACATACGAATATCAGCAACATCTGATATCTCTTTCATGGAATCCCATTGGCATTCACTGCTTGAAACATATCCATAAGAAATCGAAAGCTCCTTGATCCGGTTACAGCTCCAGTACTTGATATCTCCATCAAATTGCCGTCTGATCCATTCAAACTGTTCTCTTTTCACAAATAGAATTGCTGCAAATTCATCTCCACCCATTCTATAAACTTTTCCATATTTATTAAACCTGCACTTCATGCAAGATGCTGCCACACAGATCAATTCATCTCCCGCTGCATGTCCTTGTCTGTCATTGATAATCTTTAGTCCATTCACATCCATAGAAACATATATAAATTGAGAATCCATGCGTATCTCTGAAATGTCTTCGTCATATGCTTTTCGATTAAAACATCCTGTCATCTTATCGATATTCGACATCTCTGAAATAGAGGAAATCATCACAGATTGTTCCTTATTCTTCTTTTTAACTTTCGATAATCTTAGTACCATAAATAGAATACCGATTGCTGCAATACTCAAATATACAACCATGATCAATATTGCGATCAAATTACTCTTGTTGTCTACCGCAATCCAATATGTAACACCCACAATATATTTCTGTGTTTTCTTTAAGATATAATAATTCTTTTTTCCATCAACACGAATGATTCCCGATACAATCTTCTCCTTCGCAACCGTCTTTCTCTGCTTGCGAAACCCCATATCATCTAATTTCACTCCTATCTTTGAAGCATCTGTAGCCCCATAGATTCTTCCAGTTTCTTTATCCGCTACATACAAAGCAATTCCTTTATATACTGGAATATCTGCTACAACAGTCCCCACTTCACTTTGTTTGTTTTTCTCTACGATTTCAATCGTCTGATCTAACAACACTTTGGACGTTTTATATACATTCTTACTATTTACAATATAAAGAATTCCTGCTTCCAAAAATACTGCTGTCACGATCATACCTATCAGCAAACAGAAAATCTTCAACGTCTTATGTTTTATTTTTTTCTTTTTGTTATACATGCATTTTCCCTTATTTTACATTATTATTTAGACCAAGATACTCTATCATTCTCCCCTTGATATTCGAATACTCCATCATTCTTTTCTTCTAATGCTTTGATCATATGATATGTATATTCATTATATGGGGTTGGAATCCCCAATTCTTTCCCCATTCTCATCATTGCACCAGAGAACATATCAATCTCTGTATGGCGACCAGAATCAATATCCTGTAATGTCGAGTATCTTGCAGATGCTTTGACCGCACTCCCCCGTCCAGACTTTGCATTGATCATACTTAAGTCGATCCCTTTCGCTTTAGCAACTGCTTCAACTTCGGCTCTTAATCCATCTCGAATCGCTGCCATATGTTCACTATCTTCATAGCATCCAACTCCAACTCCTAAGATTGCCTGTGGCAGATTATTGCAGACATTTAATTTGAATTTACCCCAGATTTCTGCCTGAATATCATCTGTGATGATCCAGTGAAGACCTGTATTTTCAAAAATATCATCGACTGCTTTTACTCGTTCGCTTTCGTATGGTTGTTGTAGTTCTCCAAAATAAATCCCTACTGTTGTTTCTGGATCAAAATGATATCCATCTTCTTTCTTCTGTGATGCTACTTTAATAAAAGAGTATAAAATATGTGATTTATCAATTTTCTCCGCTATGATCTCTTCACTGTCAACTCCGTTCATCAGACTCATGACCGTTGTATTTTCTCCTACGATCGTCTGAATATCCTGTAATGCCCCTCTCAAACTTCCGTATTTTAAAGATACGATCAAAAGATCCACATTGTGTGCTTCTTCTGGAGTCCACACTTGCGGTGTGTATTTTGTTCCGTTGATCATTAATCCTTGGGTTTTGAGGCGTTCATTTCTCTCACCATCTGCTACAACTCCCAGTGTAATATTTTTATTATTTGACAGTCCCCAGATAACGTAAGAACCTACGGCACCTGCTCCAAGAACTGCTACTTTTTTGATGTTCATTGTTTTTTGGTTCCTCCTGATCGTCGTTTTTTGATTGTTATTCTTATTTTAACATTTTTGGAGTGTCTTTTGTGTATATTCTTGTTTTATTTATATTTATTTATTATAATAAACATAAATAAATATAAATAAACATATATTCATATAATAAACATAAATAAACATAAATAAATATGGAGGTGAATAGAAAATGGAAAATCCTTTTACTTTAACATTTGGTCAAAAACCTACGGAATTCATTTCGCGCACTAACCAAATTGGAAAGATCATTCATACATTTGATATGGAAAATCCTTCAAATAAAGTTTATATGGTTGCTGGTGTCAGAGGGTCTGGAAAGACGGTTTCTCTTGCTGAAATTGCTGATCATTATTCTTCAAATGATCAATGGATTGTTTTAAGATTGAGTGCTGATACAGATTTGATCGCTGGTGCAGTTTCCGAACTTACCCGCGTTTCACAATTTCATGATCTGGATCTTGGATTAAATCTAAATCTCGGAATTGCTGAGTTGTCGGTAAACAAAACAAATGATTCTTTGGAAAAAGAAGCTATGCTTCGTAATATTCTTGAGAAGTTAAAAAATAAAGGAAAGAAAGTTCTTTTTATCATTGATGAGATTATAAATAATTCTTATGTCAAAGTATTTGCTAGTAATTTTCAGATTTATATTACACAGAATTACCCTGTGTATCTTGTAATGGCTGGTTTGTTTGATAATATCAGCAATCTTCAAAACGAGAAGAGTCTGACATTTTTATATCGTGCTCCAAAAATTTTTCTGGAACCACTTAGCATTCCTGCAATTACTACAAGTTATCGTTCTGTATTTGACATTTCTCCAAGTGAGGCTGTTGAGATGGCGAAACTTACAAAGGGGTATCCTTTTGCTTTTCAGATTCTTGGTTATTTGAAGTGGGAGACAAATGATGATCTTGAAAAACTGCTTCCTAAGTTTGACGAGGAATTGATCATTTATGCTTATGAGAAGATATGGAGTGAACTTTCTGAACTTGACCGGAAGATTGTTTATGTAATTTCTACGGGAGTTTATAAAACTGGGGAAATTCGTGAGAAATTATCGATATCTCCACAGTTATTGAATACCTATCGAAAGCGATTGATGGAACGTGGTGTTGTGAATGGTTCTGTTCGTGGAGAACTGACTTTAGCGCTGCCTCGATTTGAGGAATATATTGAGATGTATTGTGAAGTTGAAATTTGAAATCAAAAAACACCCGCTAAGTTATCTTTGAAATAATATAACTTAGTGAGTGTTTCTATATATAATCTTTTAAGCAATCTGTGCGATCTCTGTCTCATTTGCTACCACATTCTGATCACCTACAAATGTAATACTCTTTGCTTCTCCCTGATCAAGCACAACTAACATTGTAATATCGTCACAATTTTCTTCTTTTAATTTTTCTCTATCAAACGTCATGATCAATTGTCCTGCTTTGACTTTGTCGCCTTTTTTAACTTTTGAGCTACAAATTCCTGTCAGATTTACGGTATTAAGTCCGCAGTGAATCATTACCTGTAATCCATTATCCATCACAATTCCAATTGCATGCTCTGATCCTTCAAATACAACTTCAACTGTACCATTGCAAGGAGAATAAATTTTATCATCATTTGGTTTGATCGCAATTCCGTCTCCCATCATTTTCTGGGAAAATACGTCATCGTTTACCTTATCAATACTTACAAGTTCTCCTGTTAAAAATGCTTTTAAGTTTTTATTTTTCTTGAAAAAAAACATATTTACACCTCCAAAAATTTAATTTATAATTATATAATTAAGTTAACATTAACGTCCTTTATATGGACTATTTATGCTGTCGATATATTCGTGGCTGAAAGGAGCTTTTCTTAATGAATTTGAATATTCCTCTGCATTCACTCTCTCCAAAAGAACTTGAGATCATGCAGTATGTTCACGAACACTCGGATGCAATTGTTTCAATGAGCATTCAGACATTTGCACAGGAAATTAATTACTCCACATCAACCGTCATTCGTTTCTGCCGTAAGCTTGGATTCAGTGGTTTCCCGGAATTTAAATATTTTTTAAAGAATTTAAATATTCAAAAAGAACAAAATCCTGTATCATCCGATATATCTGTTGCTTCGATCAAGAATTCGATCAAAGCTGATCTTGAAAGTACTTCAAGTCTTCTAAATTCTGATGATATGTTTCAGATCGCAAGACTGCTTTGCAGTAACCCGCCAGTTTATTTATACAGTCCTGCTGGTCTTACCGATATTTCTGTCAGCTATCTTGAAAGTATGTTATTTATTTCAGACTGTCAAAAAGTGTATAAAACTACTGCTTCTAAAGCTTTAAGACATTTTATCCAAACAGCTGATAAGAAAAGTATTTTTATTTTTATCAGTAATTCCGGACGCTTTGAATCAACTTTAAACCTTGCAAAGGAAGCTCGCCTTCACGGTATGATCGTAATATCGATCTCTTCCATTGAAAATAATGATCTTGCTGAAGTATCTACCTATAACCTTCGTTTCTTCTCTAAAAAGCGCGAAAATGATGGTGCGGATTTAACTTCCCGACTTTGCTCTTTCTTTGTATTGAGCTCATTTATTGAATACTTCAGTTTCTATAAGAAAGGCCTTGAACATGAAAACTTTTCTGAATCAGATTGATTCTTCCAATTTTACTGAAAACGATAAAATGATCCTTGATTATTTTATTCAACATAAAAATCATCTTCCTTATTTATCTTTAAGTGATATCTGTAAGGATTTATACCTTTCCAATGCAACAATTGTTCGTTTTTGTCAGAAGCTTGGATTTAAAGGATTTAATGAATTAAAATTTACCCTTCGCAATGAACTCCATTCTTCTTCTGATTTTTCAAATTCCTGGAAGATCCTGCAACGACGTACTGCTGTTTTAGAAGATTTTATAGATAATATTGACGCAGTAAAAATTAAAGACATCTGCTCGGAGATCATGCGGAACAAATCTATTTATATTTATGGACGTAATATGTCTTCGCTTCCTGCAAAGTATTTATATTCCATGCTTAATTCCATGGATATTCCTTGTATCTATATTGACTGGATTGATTTTTTACGCGCTCTTTCCAAATCGCTTCCTGAAAATGCTACATTGATCATCTTCACGAATTACGGAGAAGCATCGATTTATCAGTCAATTATTGATTCTTGTCATCAACGTCATGCTAATATCATCTGGATTTCCAGTTCTGAGATCAATCCTTCATTACTGACCGATTCAGATACTTATATCTGGACACAGGAAGTTCCTCTTGAACATGTTCACCTGCGTACCAAAATGACTTCATTTCTTGTCGTTCAACTTATTGTAGAATATCTCCGACACCATATCAAAAAGCAGGAAGACCCTTTTTAAATAGTCTTCCTGCATTTTTTGTTCATATTAATACTTTAATACTGCTCTTACTGCATCAGCTATTTTTTCTACTTTTGGTCCATAAATAACTTGTATATGTGATTCACTTGGTTTTACGATTCCAAGACAGCCTGTTTTCTTTAATTCTTCTTCATTTACAATAGACATATCTTTTACATCAACACGTAATCTTGAAATGCAGTTGTTTACAACTTCAATGTTATCAAATCCACCCAGACCATCAATAATAGTAGTTGCAAGATTTTTCATTTTTTCATCTACGCTTAATCCTGTAGCATCGTCTTCTTCCTCATCGGCTGCTACATCAATAGAAATGTTCTTACGTGATAGATACCATTTAAATACCACATAGTAGATTACTGCGTAAAAAACTCCAACGATTGGAATCCAATACCAATGTGAACCTGGTTGGAATACACCCCAGATAAAGAAGTCAATAATTCCTCCCCCAGTATTTCCTACAATAACTCCTAAAACTGACATCAGCATGAAAGAGATACCACCCATAATAGAATGAAATAAGAATAACATTGGTGCAATGAACATAAAGGAAAATTCCATTGGTTCTGTGATACCAGATACAAAACTTGCTGCAACACCAGCAATCATTAATGCTTTTACTTTTTTCTTCTTTTCTTCAGGAGATGTCTGATAGATTGCAAGTGCTGCTCCTGGAAGTCCAAACATCATAAATGGCATCTTTCCTTGTCCAAGGAACTGTGTATACTGCTGAAGATCTGTTAGAGGAACTTTATCTACGTACTGTAAGAAAATATTTAAGCATCCTTCTACGCCTTTATATGTTCCACCTAATGGTGTTGTTCTAAATAATGAATTTAATACATGATGGAGTCCTGTTGGAATCAACAATCGTTCTAATGTACCGAAAATAAATACTCCAAATGCTCCTGCTGAATGAATCAATGAACCTAATCCATTGATACCTACTGAGATTGGTTCCCAGATTAGTGGCATTACAAGACCGATCAATGACATTGTTACAATTACGATCAGTGCTACGAATCGTTTTCCACCATAAAATGCGATTGCTGCTGGAAACTGTACTTTATGATATTTATTATGCAGCCATGCTGTTACAAGACCTGCAAGGATACCTGCTGTTGCACCCATATCTACTGTTTCTACTCCTAATGTAGGAGAAATCTTCATGGCACTAAAATCCATAATACCTGTTCCGATGATACAGCTGCTGGCTACTAAGAATGCATAGTATCCTAAAAATCCTGCAAATGCCGCTACACCTTTATCTTCTTTTGCAAGTCCCATTGCAATCGAAATTGAGAACAAAACTGGCATCAATGTAAATACGATCCCTGATACTTTATTTAATGTTGAAATAATAAACAATGGTACAGTTGCTGCTAAAAATGGAATTGCTCCCTGCACCTGCGGTTTCATAAATGCGGACGTAAGTCCAAGGACGATACCGCACGCAGCTAAAGCTGCGATTGGCATCATAAGACTTCTTCCCAGATCAGAGAAGAAATTCATAATTTTATTTTTCATAATCAAACTCCATTTCCTAATTTATAATACATTTACATCTCTTTTCTTATAAATATAGTATGCTTATTTTAATTCTGGCCACATACCTTTGTTTGCTTCAATCAATTCATCTAAAATTGTTCTTGCTACCTTTGCATCATTAATCAGGCGGTTTAATGTAAATGCCTGTAATGCTTTCTGGTAAGAATTCTCAAAGAATGCATCTACAAGAACTTTTTCACAAGACACCTGCTGTACAAGAAGTCCTAAGTAGAATTGAGGAATATTTCCAACTCTCATTGGGCGTGGTCCATTGATTCCAAGTTCACATACTACTTCTACCATTGCATCGTCCTGCATATTAGCAATCGCTCCGTTATTTTCTACGATTAAAATGAAACGTCCTAATGTATTGAATGCAATCGCTTCTGCAACTTTAATCATCATTTCTGCATGTGCATCTGAAATTGCATGGAATTTATCTCCAAGTTTTCCTTCTTTGATGACTTCTGCACACTCTGTAAATACACGTTTTTCACGACCATCGATAACTTCATCGGCACGAGTATATTCTGGATTCAAATGACTTGCCTTATATTCTGGATACAGATAATATCCATCATATGTATTTGGCAGATAGTCTGGAAAGTCTTCTAACATTGTTTGAACAAATCCATAAGTGTCAAGCCATGACTGGTCTCTCTGTTCTGCATCCTGTGGAAGAAATCCTTTTTCTTTTACGATCTGTCTTACTTTTGGAAGTAAATCTTCTCCTGTATTTTTGTCATAAATATGTGTGAACCATCCATAATGATTTAATCCAAAGTATACTGGATCAAGATCTTCCCAGTCATATCCTAACAAACGGCTTGTGGAACGTACTACATTTTCTGGCTGATCACAGATATTTAAGATTTTCTTATCATCTGGGAATTCTCTTCTTAATGCCTCTGCAACGATCGCTGCTGGGTTTGAGTAGTTTAAGATCCATGCTTCTGGTGAATACTGGCGGATCTGATGAATTGCTTCGATCATATCTACACAAGAACGTAATCCATATGCCATACCACCGGCTCCACATGTTTCCTGTCCGATCTTTCCATGAGCTAGTGGAATATGTTCATCCTCTCTTCTCATTGGAAGACCACCAGCACGCATCTGCATGAAAATGAAGTCCATATCCTGATATGCCTCTGCTGGATCTGTTGTGTAGGAAAAATCTAATTCGGGATATCTTTCACTGAACATGATATCTCCATACTGACCGATCGGTTTCTGTCTTTCCCCATCGATATCAAATAAGACAAGTTTATTTAATGGAAACTCTTCCTGCATACGAGCAAATGATTTTAAAAATCCAAGTGTATATGTGCTTCCTCCGCCTACGATACATACGTTATATTTTTTCATTTTTAACTTCTCCTTGTGATTGCTTTTATAAACTTCTTTGTTATAACTTTCGTGAATGATCCGGCCAGATTTATTTACGAATTTGGGTTTTTGTTTGCATCTCTTGTTTACAGTTATTACTATAGCTGAAACGGTTTTAATTGTAAATATTTTTACTGATTGTAGGTTTGTATGTTGAACATTGTTATTTATTACATTTTGCGTAATATTTTACATATATAATCAAAACCACCGGCTTAGCCGGTGGTTTGTACTAGCCCTATAAGGGCTTATTACCGACGCTAAGTCTAAAGACCCATCGAATTTGGTTCGCCAACTGTACCGTCATTTACTTATTAAGCCCTACGGGGCTTATTTTATTTATTTTGGTTTACTGGCTCACCCGTAAACGGGTCAATATACTCTTTTAATGTCATCTAATCATACTCTAAATCATTTTGTAACTGATTTTGAATATATTCTTGTATCTTCTTTGCATTTTTCCCTACAGTATCTACGTAATATCCTCTGCACCAGAAATGGCGATTTCCATATTTGTATTTTAAATTTGCATGGCGTTCGAAGATCATAAGTGTACTTTTTCCTTTCAAATACCCTACAAAACTTGAAACACTTAAACTTGGTGGTATCTTCACAAGCATATGCACATGATCTGGGCATATCTCTGCTTCTACTATTTCTACACCTTTTCTTTTGCATAGCATACTTAAAATATTTGCTATATCCTGTTTCATCTTTATAGTGCTTCTTTGTCAGAAAAGTATTGCGTTTTATTCTTGGTTCTAAATCCGTCAGATAAATATCCACAAAACTTTTGAAGCTCATACTGATACTCTGATCCTCTTTCAACTTGAAATTACGTTCCCATTCAAGGGCTTCGCTCTTCTTGGCAAATCCCCTCTTGGTTTTCTGCTTCCTTGCTCCGATCAAATCCTTATAATAGGTTCTCACCTCCCACATTCCAGTCTTATTATTCTTGATAACCGCCATCTATCTCACCTCCTTATCCGTAGATAGCCCATAGATTCGTTTCATAAAATACTGTGTACTGACACGTCCTTTTATTGTCACGAATCCATCAGCCTCAAGTTCTGAATTCAGCCGTCGTATCAGTTTATAGGAATACGATAGTGAAACTCCCAGCATTTCCATGACATCCTGTGCTGTCAAAAATCTCTTGTTCTCCATAAGCTAATGCCTCCTCTCTTTTGTTTTTATTGTTCAGTTCACTTCTGAACGGTTTTGATGTGTTTTATATTAACAGTTCATTTTTGCACTGTTGATGTTATAATGTACACAGATGCATGGTTTGTACCTCGTGTCTTCGTGCATGCTACAACACTCATTACACGAATAAGGAGCAGTAAAATTGGCGAGAAATTCACCCGCCGTGTAGGCTATTTGATTCGAAATTTCAGAATTACATCCGACCTGACGCAAAAGGAATTAGCAGATAAATGTGGATTAAACGAATCCACCATCCGAAACTATGAACTTGAAAACAGATATCCGGATGAAGCAACTTTATTAAATATTGCAAGAAATCTAGGGGTCAGCTTTTATGCATTATCTGACCCTGATGTAGCAAATATATTCAGTGCACTTCATGTGCTGTTTGATATTGAATGGGCATATGGATTACGCCCCACTATAAAAGACGGAGAAGTTTGCTTTAAATTTGAAGAGCGGCTTCCAAGTGCCGGTCTCCGTCCACAGGAAGACCTTGATAACTTCCGAAAGATGGTTGAGCATTGGGCACATTTACGAGATAAACTTGAAGATGATGAAATATCAGAAACAGAGTATTACCTCAAAGAGGTAAAGTACCCAATGAACCCAGCAGATCCGAATAAAGAGTATACCGTTTCTTTAAATCTTGATGATGATGACCTGCTACTGATTCAGAAAATGAATGAGGATGACGATGCAGAAGAAACAGCTGAATTGTTAAAAGACTTGTTTCCGGATTTCTCTTATGTGAAGAGGAAAAGGAAACCTAAGAAGGAATAAAGGAGAAAATACAATGATAAAAAAAATAATATCTATAAACAATTATAATAAGTTTATTTTGTTTAACCATTCCCAAACCAACTGGGACTGTTCATTAAAAAAAGCCACCGTTATATATGCACCAAACGGAAGCGGAAAAACAAGTCTTTCTCTAATGTTTAAATCTTTATGCGATAATAGTTCTTTACATGCTAAAGCTTCTTTCCAAGCTTCTGCACCAACTGAAATACGGTTGTTAGGTGATGATAACAAACAATTTATATATATGAACAACAAATGGAATCGAAATCATTCATGCATCGAGATATTCAACAGTTTTTATCTTGAAGATAATATTTATTCAATATCTATTCATGATAATCTAAACGAGCTTAATATATTTGAACTAACATGTGCAGACGAGGCTTTACAACTCAAATCTCAAATGTGTCAAATAAAGCGAGAGCTATCTTTGTTAAAACCCAAAATAAGAAATCGCAAGATGAAGCTCAGACAAAATAAAATGGAAATAAAGAATGACAAGACATTAAAAAAGTTATTACTTCAGCGTGAGCAATTAAATGGGCATTTTAAACAGTTAGGCGAAACAAGAATATCTTTAATAAACTCTCGAATTGATAGTTACATCCAAAATATAAACCGATATTTGGCAACTTTTAGCGATGATTTAAAAATAATAGATCAAAAAATTGTTTATATTAGTCAATCAAACGAATTAAGATTTATCTACGGATTAAAGATAAATAATCACGAGATTCATTTCTCAGATCGACAAGCTGAAGCTCCTTCGTTAAAATATTACTTAAGTGAAGGTGACAAAAATGCATTAGCCTTATCATTTTTTCTTGCTAAAATAGATATTGTACCAAATCCAAAAGATTATATCGTAGTTGTAGATGACCCTTTTACTAGTTTCGATACCCATCGAAAACAAACTACAATAACTCAGTTAACTCGTATTGCAAACAAAGTCGGACAAATTATTATACTTACACATGATTTACATTTTGCAAACGATTTTTGTAATGCCTATAACGGAGAATGCCTTACATTACAAATACAAAGACGTAATGCGTCTAACACACTTGTCATACAAGATATAAAAAACGATTTATTAACTGGATTATCAAAAGATATCAATACATTGCATCAATACATATATTCCGGCGAACAAGATACGCTTTACTTACGCGAAGTTGTAAGATGTATTAGACCTTGCATAGAAGGTATTTTTAGGCTCAAATATTTCAATTTAGTTAAAGACAATCAATGGTTGGGAGATTTCATTTCCATGATAAGAGATTCTGATATTTCATCCCCGCTATATAGACTTAAAGATTACTTACCAGAAATCGAAGAACTTAACGAATATTCAAAAATATACCATCATAGTAACCCTAATTACTTAGATGTATTAATTAATCCAACAGAGTTATCAATCCATGTTAGATCTACAATTAATCTTCTTTATGTTTTGTAATTATTATATATAAAGCGACTCTACAAACACAAAGACTATTTATCAATAAATAATATTTTCCAAAATTATTGTCATCAGGCAAAAAACGAGCCAAGAAATGCCGTAAATTCGGCATTTCTTGGCTCATGTACATTATTCGAACTCCTTTGCGGACTGCATTTCATGACACGCAAAGGCTGTTATTAGAGGCTTATAGTTCGAACATATGTTCTGATTCTGTGCTTTTCGCACCGCTTATGAAGAAATAAACTCCAAAATAACTCCATTTTACTCTTTATTATTTTGTTGTTCTTCTCTTGCGTACAGGAGATCCAATGCCTGACATACAACACCACTCATGCTCTGATAGTGTCTTTCTGCATACTCAACAAGTCTCTGTTTTTGCTCTGGAGTCACCCGTACTCGTATGTTTTCTTCTTTGCCATCTTTTGGTGTTTTTCTAGCCAAACATATCACTTCCCTTCCACAAGTACAGTTTACTACTAATTACTACAAAATGTCAATCTATTTTTGTTATTTATCTATATATTCTCTTGGACTAATCTTAGACTAATTTACTTCTCACTCCTGTAGATCTTTATCAACAATCTCCCAGTAACCATTCTTTGGAGATCCATGTCTTATAAGAATACCATACTCTTTTAACTTCTTAATATTGTTCTCAATATTTCGACTGGCAACCCCGATTTTTTCAGCTAACTTAACCGCTGATAATTGATGATCTTCTGAAAGCAACTTTATAATCTTTTGCTGTGTATCGTTGAGATCTGTTCTCCACTCTGCCTCCGATGCTTCTCCGATGCTTCTCCGATGCTTCTCCGATGCTTCTCCGATGCTTTCTTTTTCATTTGTCATCGGAAATGAATTACGGAACACCTCTACCCGAAACATATTATCAAATTCCTGAAATCTCGGTCTCGGAAGTCCATACTCTTCTGCAGCATTCAGGATTCTTTTTATTCCGCTTCCCCATGCTTCTACGAGTCCCATCTGACTGAATATATTGGCAATACCTTTATTCCGGATCTTAGAATGACCATTCATGACTTCCTCATAAGTCAATCCGTTATATAATCCGCCTGGAGAAGTCACCTCCAACCTGTCATCATAAACTGCGACCTGAATACAGGATTCATCCAATAGGTTACGGTGACAATGGGCGTTAATGATCATTTCCCTGATTGCTTCCGGTGGTAGCTCATACTTCTCTTTTCGCACCAATCCATCAATCGTTGCTCCGAGTCGAATATTTCTCAATACAAAGTCTACAGCTTCTTCGATTTGTGTATAGATTGGTCCTGTAAATTCTCTCTTATCCAGAAACACTGCACGATCTGTTCCCTTGAATACCGCACATTGTGTTTTGGCGAATGAAAAATAATCTGATGTCAGCAATGCATAGGCATTCGTTGCCAGAAGCTGTCCCTCGCTCTGCTTCAAGATTTTCCAGTTTATCAGCTGCTCTTTCTTTACAGAATGCTCTGCCATTCCTGCCTTCTTCCGGAACTTTTCGATATCCTGACAAAGTTTCTCTGTTGCTTCCTCTGAAACAGGATAACCCACACAAGTAAGCTCATCCCATGAGATTCTGGCTCCTTCCATTTCCAGCTCTTTTATCTTCTCCGGAAATGCCTGCCTTGATGTACCTGCAACACGGATATAAGTACCATTATCTTTTCCCTTTGATTTCAGATAATACGGTCTGTTCTTTCCAGCTTCTACTGATACAACAATGACCGTTTTCCCGTCTACTGTCTGCGGCTCAATATCAGGAATAATCTGTGGCACACAGGAATCAGAAACTGCATTGGCAATTCCGTCCATCAGCTGAAACAACACATCATTTTCCACACCAACAATCTGGTGTGTTTTATCATCTACTCCAACAATCAGCTTGCCGCCTTGTGTATTGGCAAAAGCTACAATCGTCTTCATGTATTTTTCACTTTTATCGGGTAAGGATACCTTGTACTCAATATTTTTCGACTCCCCGGAAAACATAGTTTCTTCTACCATTCTTTCACTCCTAATCTATACTCGCACCACCGGTACAAGTAATTCTATTTCCAGAGTAAATATCTCTGGATCATTAACACTATTATACGTTCTATTCTTCTTTTCTAGCAAGCAAGAAAACAAAACAGTTCATTTTTTCTTACCATTTTCTTCTGTTCTTTTTTTATTCCAGATAAAGTCTCGTTATCTCATCCATGAAAATAGTTTTGTCCTCATTGGTCATAGTTCCACTGGCAAATAAAGCAGCTGCCTGTTCAAGAATCTGCCTTGCCTGTTTAGCACCAGAATATTCACTTGGCTCATCATTACCCAAGCACACGGTTTCATTATCATTCATAAGATAAGAAACCTGACACTGAAATGCATCTGCCAGTTTTTGATATAAACTACTCTGCTTTGGATATCGTCCATCAATTTCCCAAGCTCGAATTGTTCTATAAGAAACGCCGACCATAGCACCCAGCTTTTGTTGAGTCATTTTTTTCTCTTTTCGCAACTTTCTAATTTTATCACCAAATGTTGTCATAAGTATACATCTTTCTCCTATGAGTTTTGTACGTGCTTTTTTAATCACAATAAAAGTATATCATTATGCAAACGAAAAGAGAACCCGACATCTCAAGCAAATTTGATGATGCAGGTTCCCTCTTTATAGATCAATACCTTTTATTTTTTCATCTTATGATCTGATGGCAGTCTCACTTCTTAATGACAACTGTGGCTTCCACATCCATGCTCGCCACATGTATGTCCTTCCCCGTGGTTGTGCTCGTGATGAGAACATTTCACATCCGGATTATACTCAAGTGTTTCATTGATAAAAGCTTCTACTGCTTCATCCGCATATCCGGAAACTCCGCCAAAAAGCTTAATGCCTGCTGCCGCTAATGCGGTCTGGGCACCTCCTCCGATTCCGCCGCAGATCAAGACATCGGCATTTAAGGCATTAAGAACTCCTGCCAACGCACCATGTCCGCTTCCATTCGTATCTACTACTTCTGAATGTACTACTTTTCCTTCCTCTACATCGTAAATCTTAAATGTCTCTGTGTGTCCAAAGTGCTGGAAAATCTGTCCATTTTCATATGTTACTGCTATTCTCATGATACCTTCTCCTTTTTCTGCTGCATATTTTTTGTAAATTTCCTGTTTGTAACATCCTCCAAAGCTGCAGTCGCTACTCTGACCGTCACAAATTCTGAAATCCCCGCCCTCGATTCTAAGCGGATGCCCATCAATGAGTGCATCTGCTATTTTCTTCCTAGCAATCTCGTAAATCCGTTGAACTGTTGTTCTTGCAATCTGCATAGATACTGCACACTGCTCCTGACTATAACCTTTCTTGTCCAAAAGACGGATTGTCTCGTACTCATCTACCGTCAGAACAATGGGTGTTTTTTTGTCAGTATCGTCTGCCGGAAGAAATTCTAAAACATTGGGGAAATGACAGACTTTTCTGCATTTTACTGGTCTCGGCATAAACTGCTCCTTTCTCGCTTTTCTTATATAATAGTCCTATAAAAGGCATATGTCAATAATATTATTGACATATGCCTTTTATAAATCACCTTATAGTATTACTTATTTTCATTATTTTTTAATTTACAGATACCCTGCGTCATTGTTCCCATTGGACAAAATGTACACCAGGTTCGTGGCTTATATAACACCATTACGATCAACCCTAACAACAAAGATGTAAGCATCAAACTATAAAGTCCAAAACTAAACTGTGCCACCCAATCAGCTACTGTTCCGGCAGTGTATGTCCATCCCCACGGAACACGGAAGGTCCAGAATAATTTGATGATTTCACGCAAGGATGATGCTCCGGCACCAACTAAATATGTCTGAAATACCATATTTCCAAACATTGTAAGGAAAAATATCAAAAAGCCGTATCGGAACCATTTTGAACTCATCCATCGCGGGGTTGGTTTATTTCTTGAGCATTTTAAATCTCCACCAAGCTTACTAAAAAGCTGGCCACGTCCACACAAATGATTACAGAAAAATTTATTTCCACCGAATATTGCTATTCCTAACGGCAACAGGAAATCAATCATCCCAAACCAAGCGAACAAAATACTAAAAAAACCGAGAGCAAAATAAAGGATTGCCCATATCCATAAATAATCATACCAATGTTTCTTTTTCTTCACATCGCTGTCCTCTCTTTCATTTCAATACAACCTGCCGGACAGGACTTTGCACATTTTCCACATCCTACACACACTGTTTCTTCTACCACAGCATAACATCCATGGTAAACCTTGGCCGCTGCCAGCGGACAAGTATTTTCACATACTCCGCAGGCAACACATCTTTTTTTATCGACACTTGCCACTCTTTTTGCCAATGCTTTGTTCCCCTTTCAAATTTTGTATCTCTATTGTACCTGAAAAAGGTAAATCCTTCTGTGATATTATTACATAAGAATTTACCTTGAACGCTAATCATTACAATGACATATTTTTATTATACATTACCTTTATATTTATATATGATGTTTAGAATTTCCTCAGTTGTTCGAATAATTTCTTTTTGTTTTTCTTTCATTGTTATAGATTTGCTTTCTTCTTCAGCTAACGAAGAGTAAAGGTGAATGGTATTAGCATGATGCCATATCTCATCGCAAATTTTCTCGATTTCATCAGCACTCCGAAATGCCTGGTCTGTTTGCATTTGCAAGTGTTCTCGTTGCTCTTCCAGATGATTCATCCGTTCTTGTAACTGATCCCTTTCTTTCTGCAATCGATCATGTTGTGCTTGCAGTTGATCTATTTGTATTTTAATTTCACTCATCTTTTCTTTCTGTCTCCGCATAAGCATCATCAAATATACAATTACAAATAATAGTATTATGTACAGCATAAACTTCTCCTCACGACACATATATTTCGACGGTTTTCCGCAAATCAACTATTGATAATGGCATAGAAAGAACAGTTAGTTTTCCTGAATTCTTTTTAATTTCAACAGCATCAGGATTGCCTGTGATTAAAATTACAGGTGTTGTCCTGTCCGCACGCCATGGCTGATTCGGTTGGCTCGTCATATCTTCGGTAACAATCCAAAGATCCGGCTTATGTCTGTCTAATTTTGTTTTAGCGCTTTCCGGTGTATAAAACAGCATGATCTGCTCTGAAATAAACTGCAATGCTTCTTTTAATCCTTTTGCATAACGTTCACTGCCACAGACCAGCGCAATAATAGAAGCAGCTTTCTTTTTTTGTGTTACCTGAATAAAATCCAAAACTGGTGTATTATAGAGACTAAAGTCTTTTTCCAAATGAACTTTATCATAATAACTCTTTGCTGCCTTGCACATCCTCAGACAAAACTGTTCTATGTCTATACGAATATCGTTTCCGTTCTCCTGTATGTTCATACTGTCCAACTGACAAACTGACATTCCACAGTTTAGTCCAAGATGAAAGCGTATATTATTTTCATCATTCAAAAATCCTTTATTTTGATGAAGATATTCACATCGAAGCTGCCAACAGCGTTCTCCGCAAATATATGGCTTTTCATCGAATTGAGATAGTTTAAAGTAGTCCCCTGCATATTCATCAAACCAGCGAATATACTGGGTTCCCACATCACGGGTCGGATTCTTTTTCCGATCCAGCATAACCCGGCCATCTCGATAATGTTTAACAATTTCCGGGAAAGCAATACCTCCGCAAATATCTGGCAAAGTCAATGCCAATGCCAGTGCAGACTGCCATCGTCTATCTACAATATTCAGTTCTACTTCTTCGATTCGGTCCAAAAATGTAAAACTGACATCTCCCTGCATTATTTATCCCTCCCTCATATTCACAACAGTCATGTACTATAGTCAGTATATTTTTATTTATGGCATATGTCAATTATGTAATTGACGCATCTTAAAAAAGTAAGTATACTATGTTCGTAAAGGAGATAACTGTTATGAGCTTCGAAAATTATTTTCCACTATGGAATGACTTAAATACAGTACAGAAAAAAGTAATTTCAGACAATTTGATTACACGGGATGTAAAAAAAGGAACGATCATTCACAACGGAAACCTGGATTGTACTGGATTATTACTGGTTAAATCCGGGCAGCTTCGAACTTACATACTTTCAGATGAAGGACGGGAAATTACACTTTACCGTTTGTTCGATATGGATATGTGTCTTTTATCCGCCTCATGTATCATGCAGTCCATTCAATTTGAAGTAACCATTGAAGCAGAAAAAGATACTGATCTTTGGATCATCCCTGCTGAAATCTATAAGGACATCATGAAGGAATCGGCTCCCGTCGCAAACTATACCAATGAGTTAATGGCTACCCGTTTTTCTGATGTCATGTGGCTGATTGAACAGATCATGTGGAAGAGTTTGGATAAGCGAGTTGCTTCATTTCTTTTAGAAGAGACCTCTATCGAAGAAACAAATGAATTAAAAATTACTCACGAAACTATCGCCAACCATCTTGGTTCCCACAGGGAAGTTATCACTCGAATGCTTCGATACTTTCAAGGCGAAGGTCTCGTCAAACTCTCACGCGGCAAAATCACCATCCTTGATTCGAAAAAACTGGAAACACTACAAAGATCATAAACCTGTTTTTCTATAACATCTAAAGAATCCTCCATTTATCAGAATTATGAAAGTCATTCTAATAAATGGGGGAATCCTTTTATACTACGTGAAAATCGTAAAATATTTTGTTTATTTCTAATAATCCATACCACATACATATGACCTTTCGATCAGTACACGGTCATTAACCACTACATCATAGAAGCGGAATCCGCCGGAGAAGTTGTATGTTTCATATCCATTTCCTTCCAGAATACGACTGGCAATATAACTTCGCAGCCCACTCTGGCATATCAGATAAACAGGCTTTCCTTTCTCAATTTCATTGATGCGTTCCCTCAGTTCATCTACAGGAATATTTTTGAATCCATCCATATGCCCCCTGTTAAATTCACCTACAGTTCTCACATCCAGCAATACAACACTTTTATCTTTAGAAATCTTATCCATATCTTCCAGATGCCATTGTTTTAAGGTACCTTTTGCTATATTGTCTATCATGAATCCTGCCATATTTACAGGATCCTTGGCAGAGGAGTATGGCGGTGCATATGCAAGATCCAGATCTTTCAGCTGAGTTGCCTTCAGCCCTGCATGGATTGCTGTTGCAAGCACATCGATACGTTTATCAACGCCTTCATATCCTATAATCTGAGCACCAAGCAAGCGATACGTATCCTTTTCAAAAACCACCTTCATGGTCATCACTTTTCCACCTGGATAGTAACCGGCATGACTCATAGGAGAAAGAATTACTGTATCTACCTCTAATCCTGACTTTTTAGCATTTGTTTCATTGATACCTGTAGTGGCTGCTGTTATATCAAATACTTTGATAACGGAGCTTCCCTGACTGCCCAGATAACGGCTATCACCGCCGCAAATATTATCAGCAATGATCCTTCCCTGTTTATTGGCTGGTCCGGCCAAAGAGATCAGCGCATCATCACCCGTAACATAATGTTTTACCTGAACGGCATCACCTGCTGCATAAATATCCGGTACAGAAGTTTCCATTCTGTCATTCACTACAATACTTCCCTTGATGCCAAGTTCCAGACCAGCTTCTTTTGCTAATGCTGTGTCTGGTGTAACTCCGATTGCCAGCACCACCATATCAGCCTGAAGGGATGGATTATCTTTCAACAGAACCTCCACTCCGTTGTCTTTTTCTTTAAATCCTTCTACTGTATAGCCCAGTACCAGTTTTATCCCATACTTTCTCATTTCATTATGGATCATGGATGCCATATCCGGGTCAAAAGGGTTCATCAGCTGCTTAGGCCGCTGGACAATCGTAACATCCATGCCAAGCTCCCTCAAATTTTCTGCCAGTTCCAGACCAATAAAACCGCCACCTGCCAATACAGCCGATTTTGGATGATTCTTATTTATATATTCCTTTATCCGAAAAGTGTCTTCTACAGTACGAAGTGTAAAAAGTTTATCAATACCTACTCCGGGAAGTCTCGGCTGTGTTGGCTTTGCACCTGGAGAGAGGATCAGCTTATCATAGTTTTCTTCAAATATCTCACCATTCTCTAAATTTTTCACTGAAACCGTTTTACGTTCCGGATGTATGGAGATAACTTCATGATGAATTTTCATGTTAATACGGAAGCGTTTAAAAAAACTCTCTGGTGTCTGTAGTGTAAGTTCTTCCGGGTCTGTGATCACGTCTCCAATATAATATGGAAGCCCACAATTCGCATAGGATATGTATCCAGATCTTTCAAACACAGTAATTTCTGCATGTTCATCCAATCTTCGTATTCTTGCTGCAGCTGTAGCTCCTCCGGCTACACCGCCTACGATTATTACCTTCATCTTATTTTTCCACCTTTCCTGAATAAGCAGCAATGCCACCAATATTATTTACTTTAGAATATCCCATTCGTTGCAACATCCCAGTTGCTTGACGACTTCGGGCTCCGGAATAACAGTATACAAACAGCGGTATTTCTGTATTCTTCACTACTGAAACAATATTGTTAAGTTGTTGTAACGGCACATTTTTACTTTCTGGTATATGCCCTTCCTGATATTCCTGCGGAGTACGTACATCCAGCAGAACTGCACCGGCAGTCCTTTTATATTCCTCTATTCCTTGATTAATATTCGCCTGTTTAAAGAAATCAAAAAAGCCCATTAGCGCACCTCCTTAAAGCATTTCTAAAATCGCATTCTTAGGTCTCGCCCCTGAAACCTGCTGTACAATCTTCCCATTCTTCATAACCACTAAAGTCGGAATGCTCATAATACTGAACTTATTTGCCAGTTCAGGCTCTTCATCTACATTAATCTTTCCAACTTTAATATCTCTACGCTCACTTGCAATCTCCTCTACAATAGGTACTACCATGCGGCAAGGAGCACACCAAGGAGCCCAAAAGTCTAAAAGAACGGTTTTCTCGGAATCCATTATTTCATTCTGAAAATTATTTTTATTGATATTAATAGCAGACATTTTACAGTCCTCCTCGTTTTTTCTTTTATGGCTTTATTATAATCTGAATTTTATTTGTTTTCTGTGATATCATCACATTATTATCATGATTTGTTTTTTAAGAATTTATTTTTTCATCTTATGATCTGATGGCAGTCTCACTTCTCCGGTCCTTTTCTTCATAATAGAATTCTGCGTCTCCATCTGTGTTGGAATATAATCGCTTTCCTGCAGAAATGCACCTGCCGCCTCAGCATATGATTCATATCCAGCTGCTTTCATTCTCTTTAACATTTTTGCCAAAGCACTGTTCTTGTCTCTACTCACCTGACGTGTGCTGATGCCCAGTTCCGCTGCTGTTTCCTTAACTTGTTTTCCCATAATAAAATAATCGCTCACGATTTTCTTTTCCTTCTCTGTCAGATCACTGAAGAGTTCTTTGAAGAAGATCTCTGTTGTGATATCTGATGCAATGTCACGTCCATCATCTGCGATAAAGTCTGTCGCACAACTGTTTTCTGATTCTAATCCACAAAATAATACTGTATTATTTCTCTGATGCTGCTGATCGAACATATAATGTTCCTTATTATAAGAAATATTAAGAACTTCCAGCTCTTCTGCTGTAATATTAGCGTATTTCACCTTCTGATATCTGTCGTAAAATGTGTATTTTCTTTCTTCCATGATTGTTCCTCCGATTTGTCGTTTTTGTTGATTTGTGACAAATCGGAAATCATGGATATCTGGCATAATGTCTGCCTCTTCCCTGCATCTTGATATGCTCTTCCTTTCCGGCATCTACCTGTTAAAAAGGAAGCTTTTTCAAATCTGCAACCTGTTTTTTGGGTATAAAAAAAGGCCATGCCCTTCCGGGCACAGCCTGACGCCTTAAAATTTGAGAAAAGAAAAACCTCCGCAAACATTACGTCTGCGAAGGTCTATTTCTCTCAGCATATCAATTCTAACATGCATGTATTTTCATTGTAATGCCATTCACATGCCAGTTTACTGTCAGTTCACTGCCACTTTACTCCCACTTTTCTTCCAGTTTATTTCCTCCATCTTATTCTGTATCTTTTCCGGACGTGTAAATGCCCAGAGCATTGTTGCATACAAACGGATTGCTTTCTTACGGTTTCGATAATAAGTGGTACTTGGCATATCATCCAGCATCAGCATCACATCTTCATTGGTATTTCCTGCTTCAAAATATCTATATTTCAAAAGCCGATAATACAGCTGTCCATTCTTCGGATAATCCCTCAAAGCTATCAGGGAATCTCTCATGATTTCCAGCAAACAGAGATTCATATCATTATTTAGAAGCTTTTCCTGGATTCTGCGTTTCTCTGCAGTCGCATCGAAATCTACCAGATCATATAACATTTCCTTCAGATGCTTCCCTTCTTCTGCATACATTTCATAATCTATATCCACAAGATTCTTCTCAATACGGAACATTACCTTGGTATACTGACTCAACAATAATTCCGTATTCTTATAAGCATCCTCTGCCACTTCTTCCATATTGATAAACATATCCTGTATTCTCTGCATAATTGTCCTCCTTCCCGACCGCTTCCGCAGCCAGACCAATCATTGTATTGTTTATTCCATTCACAGTCTGTCACTGTCCTAACATCTCTTCATGCAGATTCCGCAGAAATATCTGCTGTGGGATAGCTTCTATTTCTGGCTGACCGGCAACTGTATGATCTATTGAAAGCAATCGGTTCTCACGGGAAAGGATGTATCCCCGACTGCTGATGTTCTCATCGAATATCTATCTCTCCAAAGGGGGCCCTGATTCAGGGCTCCCTTTTAGGGCACCGTTATTTACGTTCCATAAACCATTTATAATTTTCTTCATAAGTCAGATGACAGATTTTCCCGCCCACCTGACAGGTATAACGATATCCGGTTCCGCCAGCTTTTCGACTGGCACAACGCTCCGGTTTTGAAACCTTATCAATCGCATACTTACGTCCATCTTCCCAGACAAACGCTGTAGGGATCAATTCTCCTTCCCGGCTGAATACCGCCAGGACATCTACATACACTTTAGCTGTCATTACAAAACACCTGCTCTCTCCTATCCATGAAAATATGCTTGTGGATGAACCGTGTGTTCCTTAGCATTCAGCTGTGCCAGTATCTTATCCTGATACATAAATGCTCTCTGAATACTCTGATAACCAAATCTTCCACGGATCTCATCTGCCACCTGGTCCATCTTTTTGATTTTTTCTCTTTTTGTTTCATCCATAAATAAATCAAGCTGATAAGGCATCTCTTCAGACACCAGATCACATCCTCGAACACCAAGACTACGAATCGGATGTTCCCAGTTATAATTTTTCTGAAATAACTCAAATGCAGTTCTGGCAATTTCTTCTGTAAGATTACTTGCCCTGTCCAACTTGCACTGTCTCGTGAAATGGTACAGTCCATTATCCCGAATCGAGATTTCTACTGTCCTGCATTGAAAACCATTTTCACGCAACCTGGCTCCTACACTTTCCGAAAGCGCCATCAAAATAATCTTCACATCCAATTCACTAACAAGATCTCTTGGTGTTGTTGTGCTGTTCCCGATAGATTTGATTGGTGCTCTATATCCTTCTACTGAAACTGGAGTCTTATCCCATCCATTTGCAAAGGTATGAAGTACCAATCCCATCTTTCCAAGATATGTTTCTAATATAGAAGGTTCTGCCCCTGCCAGATCGCCAATCGTACAAATGCCAAGTTTCTTCATCGTCCGTTCAGTGCTTCTTCCAACCATGAGTAAATCTCCTACTGGAAGTTTCCATGCAATATCCTTGTAATTGTCTTTGGAAAACTCTGTAATGGCATCCGGCTTTTTATAATCAGAACCGAGCTTTGCAAATATCTTATTCCAGGAAACACCAATACTTACGGTAACACCCAGTTCATATTTAATCCGACTGCTGATCTCTTTTGCAATCTTCATTCCATCTCCCTTGATAGAAGTACTGGCGGTCACATCCAGCCAGCTTTCATCAATCCCAAATGGTTCTCTCTGATCTGTGTATTCACTGTAAATCTCCTGTGCCATTCTGGAAAACCTCAAATAAAGATCCATGCGAGGCGGTACAAAAATTATTTCCGGGCAAACCTGCCTTGCCTGCCACAATGCCATACCTGTTTTTACTCCGGCTCGCTTTGCAATATAATTCGCAGTCAGCACAATTCCATGTCTTGCTTCCGGATCGCCCCCAACTGCCATCGGCTTTCCGGCAAGTTCCGGATGATGCAGCATCTCAACACTTGCGTAAAAGCAATTCATATCTGAATGAAGAATTGTCCTGCTCATAACATTCACCTACCAGTCTAAAAATCGTAATAAAACTTCTTTGCTTCATATTGACTTTGTGAAGTTTTTGAATTATAATTTCTACTAACTTCACGAACGTTTGTTTGTATTCTATACGTGATAATGAACTCTGTCAATAGTTTTTATGAAGTTGATGAAGTTACGATTTCAAAAACTTGGAAAGGATCCCACTATGAATTTTTCAGACAAGATTAAATTTCAACGAGAACAAAATCATCTGACACAGAAAGAACTTGCAGAACTGGTCGGCGTATCCCAGCGTGCAATCGCAGCTTATGAAAGTTCCGGCACAATCGCACGAATCTCTACTATGAGAAAGCTCGCTCATGCATTAAATGTCTCTTATGATTATTTAAAACATGATGAGATCACAGATCCTTCTTATGGAATTGAAAAAATGGATTATATTGATGAAGTCAATGGACAGCTTGGTGAAAAAGGTGCCAGGGACATCAATGAGATTCTCGAAGCCAACCGTGCTCTTTTTGCTGGTGGCGAACTCGATGAAGAAGCAAAAGATGCTTTCTATCAGGCTGTAACCAAAGCATATCTTTCCTGTAAGATGGAAGCTAAAAAGACATTTGGACGGAAAAAGAAAAACACTGAAACGGAAAGGGATTCATAGGTGTCCGTATTTTCGTACAGCACTTTTGCTACTCTATACTTGCAGCAAACTATCTTATGAAATATCGAGGTGTTTTTATGAGTTCAAAATGTATAAGAGACACTGTTAGTAAAGTAAAAACAAAATATCAGGAAAGTGATCCGTACCGCCTTGCAGCCGCTATGCATATTATTGTTAAGAAGCTTCCGCTTGGAACTGATCCAAACTGTTGCAAAGGCTTCTGTATGCGGGAATGTCGAAAGACCTGCATCGTCATTAACTGCGACCTGCCGGAAATCATACAGCAGATTATCCTGATCCACGAGATCGGTCACGCACTCCTTCATCAGAAAACCCTTCAGATCAAGTGTTTTCATGATTTTGAATTATTCGATGGAGTATCACAATGTGAATATGAAGCGAATTGCTTTGCCGCTGATTATCTTCTGGAAGATGAAGATGTACTGGAGATGCTTAACGCCGATATGTCCTTTTTCCAGGCTGCCGCAGAACTGAAAGTTCCACCGGAACTTCTTGATTTCAAATTCCGAATGATGAAACGAAGCGGCGTTCAGATTGTAGATTCTCCGATTACTTCCAACAGTGACTTTTTAAAAGATATCCCTACTTCGGGAATAATAGAAAATTACTAAATATGCTATTTTTGAAAAAGGAGATTTTTGAAAATGATCAACTTAAATAAACATAGAATAGACTTTGGAAAAGGGGATGTAGGCATTGGTGTCATCGGTAACACTACAGATTCCGCACAACTGGCATTTTATAATCAGAGTGCACGTCCCATCCATATACTCAAGAATCCAGATCAGAATCCTGGGTTCGAACCCATGGAATTTAAAGAAGAACCTTTTATCATGAGCTTCTCCAATCCTGAAAGCATTGATGCAGTTATTTCAATTTTACAACGTGCCAAATATATTAATTTCACTTCCAAAAACGAACCGCAAAAAACAGAATAGATGAATGATGTATCTTATAAAGAATGGCTGTCTTTTCTCCAATGAGCAGGCAGCCATTTCTCATGTAATTCTTTAATACAAGTCTCCCACATATCCATCTGCTTCCAGATGCATATAGCACTCGTCCACCTTCTCTGATTCCAGAATCCGCAAAACGTGTTCCATACCTGTAGCAAGTTCTTTTGTTTTTAACTCTTCCAGCGGAATCCAATAAACTCTTCCTTCCTCAGAACTCTTTAATTCTCCGGTAAACTTATCCGCTTTATACAAGGTAATAACATAGTGCACTCCGCTCTTATGCCAATGATATAATCCTCCAAGCTTCGGTGCTTCAACCGTAAGTCCTGTTTCTTCCCAGACTTCCCGAATCATAGATTTCTGAAAAATCTCATTTGCTTCTACGTGACCGCCTGGAAAAGTTGTACCGGTATAGCTATCATTTACTTTATCCAGAGCCAGTACATTCCCTTTATGATCCTGAATCATACACATATTCATAAAACAGACCTTCTCAATCTGACTCTCTTCTTTTTCATTCAGAGATTTTCTGACACGTTTGTTGATATCCGATCGTTTGGATTTATAATGCTTGAAGACCTCTCCATACGGAATCCAGATTTCTGCATCTTCAATTTTTTCATAAACAGAATCCACCACTTCTTCCAGATGTTTGTCACTCGGAAAAGTACATTTTTTCATATAATAATCTCTGGTTGCCTGAAACATCCATTCCGCAATCTTTTCTTTCTGCTTCATTTTTAACTGGGAATACTTCTTATTCGTTTGCAGTAATCTCCCATCTATCATCTTATGGTTTTTCCGTGACATCGGTTTGACCTCTTTTCTTCTTTTTCATTCAGATTTTACTATACCACAGAATCATGCTTGCGTCATACTTCTGAGCTTCGATGTCCTCTTTTTCTTCTCTCAGTACCTTATTTATAGAGGGTTCTTTTTTAAGACTCTCTTCCGGCGGCTGTGCCACCGGTAAATAGCAAGGACAGGAAGTGTATATACACTTCCGGAAAACCAGCAATTTAGGGAACCCTGCCCTAAATTAAAAACACAGAAGTCACTACTTCGAAGAACCAAAGAAAGGAGAATCTGCCTATGGCAAAGAGAAAAAGAAATATACAGATTTTGTTTTGTGTTTCCCCAGAAGAAAAAAAGCTTATTCGTAGAAAGATGATTGAATCAAAGACAAAAAATATGGGAGCTTATCTTCGTAAAATGGCAATCGACGGTTACATCGTCAACACCGATACCACTCCACTGAAGAAACAGTATGAGGAAATGCATAAGATCGGTGTGAATATTAATCAGATTGCCAAAAAAGTAAACAGCACCGGTGATCTGTATCCGGAAGAAAAGCAAGAATTAAAAGAGATGGTGAAAGAATTATGGCGTATCTTAAGATCTTCCCAATTAAAGTAACAGACAAGAAAGCTCTGGACTACATCACGAATCCAGATAAAACAG